>X378_Fat_Sand_Rat__coassemble_19_pt1 | contig 37538 bp, 53 predicted proteins | sample X378_Fat_Sand_Rat__metabat2_low_PE_004 | metagenome-assembled genome bin X378_Fat_Sand_Rat
CTTCCTGGAGCTCTGCCACAAACGACTCTATGGCCGCGTTGACCTCGGCGGCGGCGGGGTTGGGCATTCCGCTGCCGGTGCCTGCCGTGGCGTTGTAGATGCGGCGCGAGCCTCGCGTGAAATAGGAACTGTCTATAAGCATCTCTACTCTGATTTTTTACAGCGTTTCTTCGGGGTCTTGGAATCCTCCACCTCGACGTACTTTGAATCCGCGCAGTCACACGTCTTCTCATCGGTGCGGTAAACCGTCTCGGGTTGAGCGGGGGTGAACTTGATCACCCCGCGCTCTACTCGGATTCGGTTCTCCTGAAGCACGCGCTCTACGTCGGCATCATTGCCTTCTATGATGTAGCGCTTCATACTTCAAGGATTTTAGGACTTCTTGAGGGCGGTCTTGAGGTCGCTCAACTTGCCGTATGCGAATGCCCAAGGCATAAACACGGGAACGATGAGCTCTTCCTGTGCCATCAGAACTACCTGGTTCTTGAGTTTGGTGTTGACGTCGTCAGCCCACTCAAGAGTCAGCGGTGTGTAGTCGATGATGTTGGCGCCGTTGTTGAAGTCGCCGATGAAGTACTTGCCCATCGGTACGTCCTTGCAGGGAACGATGGGAATGTTGCCCACGAGGATGTTGCCCTTGAGGTCGCGAACAACGTCCAGACGGTTGCCGGTGGTGTCCTTCTCTGCCTTCATAGCGGTGATGGTGAGCGGGTTCACCAGAAGGATGCTCGGCTCGTACTCTGCGTAGGTCATAACAGCCACGGCGGCTTCGAGGCAGTCGTAGGTGTTGGGAGACTCGATAGCCTGATAGAGACCGTTCTTCACGTCAGCCTTGAGGGCGGCGATGTCGGCGGTCTTCTGGGCCTCTGTCGAGGAGTCCGTGAAGGAAGCGCCCTCCAGAAGGATCTGGGTGTCGTTGAGTTTGATGACGTCGAACGTGCCGTTGAGGCCGGTATTCGTTGTGGCGCCCGAGGTGACGATCTTGAGACCTTCCATAATGAGGTCGTCGGGAGTCTTGAGAGTGATCACAACGCCGTTGGCCACTGCGTCGGCGGCTGTGATGTTGCCGGCGGCTACAGATGTGATGGCGGTGTCGATGACTGTCTCCACACCCTTGACACCAGCGTACCGGGTGATACCCTTGAGGGTGTCGCCGCTGCCGTCGCCGAAGAGGATGCCGAAGTCCTCTGCCATACGGACTGCACCTACGATGCGGTTGAGGATGAACGAGCGGACGTAAACACGGCTCTTGAGCATACGCTTCGACATCTTGAAGTGCGTACCGGCGCGTTTAACCTCTGCCGTAGCCTCGCGAACCTTGAACGAGGACTCGGGGAGCGAGCCGTTCTCGGAAACGTAGCGGACGTTGCGGTCAACGTCGTAGATTTCCTGATAGCCGAAGTAAGGCTTCTCGGGATCGCCCTGAAGAACGGTGGTGTGGTTGCGGATGTGGTCCTTCTTGTCGGACGCGGCGCTTACCACGATACCGCTCTGCTCCGTCAGCATCGTGCTGCCGGTGTAGTTGCTCGCCAGAGAGATGTCCTTGATGACAAAACCCTTTGCGGGAGCACCGTTCTCAAAGACGAATTTCTGGAACTTCTCCGAGTCGTACATCTCGTTGAACGAGTCATCGAACTTGCTGACGAAATCGGTGGAGATGCCTTTCTGTTTCATCTTCTCGATTTCCTCGCCGAGGTTCTTGACGATGGCGGTCAGCTCTTTGTTCTCCTTGACGAGGCTCTGAACGGACTCGTTGTTCACGCCCTGGAAGGGCTTGAGGGCCTCGTTCATCTTCTCGGTGAACTGCTCTGCGGTCAGAAGGCCGCTGTTACTCTCGTTGACGGCGTTGCACACCATCTCTGCACACTTGGACAGGAAGGCGCTCTGTGCCTCGGGCATACCGTCGAACTTGAGCCCGAGATCAGCTACTGTTACTTTTTTCATATTCTGGACTTGATTAAAGTTTTATAGACACTTGTTGAGTACCTCGAAGAAATCGTCCTCGGGCGCCTCTACCTTCGGCGCTTCGGATTTCACTTCGGGAGTTTCCAACGGAGTTTCCCCCGCTTTGGCCTCCGGCTCCGCTCCCATCAGCACGTTGGCTCTGTACACCCTGCCGTAGCAGTGCGGACAGCGTGCGTAGGAAGAGAAGTCGGTGACGCTCTTGTTCGTCACTTCCATCTTGGCGCCATTCACCGCGTCGATTATGGACACCACCTCGGCGCGGATGCTCGGCTCAAGGTTGCGGATCTGCTCGTAGGCAACGTCCTCGGCAATCCAGCGGACATAATCGTTGCAGCGGTCGAGCACCATCTGGGAGAATGTCTGCTGTTCGGCTTGGTCGTAATCGAACTCAAACCCGCAGTGAGGACACACAACGATGTTGCCGCCCTCCAATGCTTTGAATAGCATTGTCAGTTCATTTTCAATATTCATAAATCGCTCGTCGCTATAACCTTTCTGCTTGGCGGCCATAGTCAGAAAGTCGATGGCGTCGCGCACCTGCTCGCTGGTCGCGGACTTCAGCCCCACCAGATAGGTGTTCGGGTTCGCTCCCCACGAGGTGAGTGTGGAATATTCGTACATCTTCCACTGAAGCACCTTGCGGCGGTCTTCCTTGTCGCGGCGTATGGCCTTCACCCCGATGCTGTGCTCAAGCGTGCGGCCGGCCTCGGCGAACAACTTGTAGTCGGTGAGGATGTCGCGCCCTATCTGCTTGGCCAGATTCAGCTGACCAGTCACGATAAGGTTGTCCTGCTTCTCCTCGCCGCAAAGGGGCACGCCAAGCAACTGCGTGGTGTCGTGGTTCAAGAACCACCGCATACGGCCTATGTCGTCGCGGATGGTGTCCACGAAAGACCCCGGCATCGAGATGTCTTTCTGACTGTCCTCAATGCCTATACCGTTGACGGCAACCGTCACGATACCTTTCTCATCCACATCAGCGGTCTTCGTCTGGTATGGAATCCTCTTCAATGTCTCTTCCATTGTTTTCGTCTCCTGTTGAGGGGTTATTATTCGGTTTTGAAGGCGGGACGCTCCCGCCCATTATCTCTTTCACTTTGGCAAGTTCCTCGGGTGTCATCTCCCATTTGGTCTTGCCGAACATATCTCCTTCAAGCGGTCCCTCGTGAATCTGGCCGCGCCAGTCGTTGAGGGTGATCAGACCGTTGTCGAACTGATTGCGGCAACGCTCGTTCACAAGCTTCCGCACCTCCTCGGCTTCCTTCAGACCTATCTGGAGGCAGTCGACGTCGCTGAAGTTGCAGTCGATGTAGTAGCCGTCCATATCGAGTCCGAGGAACAGAGTCAGGTCCTCGCAGAACTGCTTCGCCATCGGGATGATCGTTCCGGTGTAGACGGATTTCTCCGCGGTGGCTTGGTTGCTGAAGGTTGAGTGGTCTTTGCGCGGCACGAGCACGTCGGGGATGCCGTAGGCGCCGGCAATGGTGATGGCGTCAAGCAACGTCTCGTCAAAAGGCTGGAGCTCCTGAATGCTGGCGTTGATTTTGACGAACTCCACCGGAATGTCGGTGATGCCGATGGGCATCTTGTCGTTGCCGACTCCGTACTTGCCGTTGAGTTCCTCCACGAGTTCCTCCTTCTCGCTGGGCCGCATTGTCTGCGTGCCGAGCTCGCCGCCGTCCTTCTTGGCCACGATGAAGCCGAGGCCGCCGCGCTTGACGTAGATGACGTTCCGCGCTTCGTACACCGCCACGAGGTTGCTGATGGCTTTGTGCACCGACTTGAGGCGGGACTCGCTTTTGAGGAATGTAGCAAGCGTTGTGCCGGCGAATTTAGGTGCGCCGTCGCGGTCGTGCCATACTTGGTAGGTCGGTATGTCGAGTAGCTTGTCCCCGCTCCTCATCAGCTGGTAGCCGCCGACTATCTCGTCCAACTTGGCGATGCCGAAAAGCGGAACGATGCCGGGCATCGGCTTCACCGCCATCCAATTGGAGGGGATGCACCAGAAGTTGGAGCAGTATTTCCACTTCGCCACGTCCTTGAAGTTGTCGCTCATCGCGGCACGCATAAAGGCGTTGCCCGTGGCCAGTTTGTAGACGTGGTGCATATACACCAGCTCGCGCCAACGCTGAAGGCAGTTCGGTGCCTGGAGGATGGCGTTCATCCGAAGCGAGTTGTTGCTCCGGTTGGAGCAGTACACGATGGAATCATCCTTGTAGCGCTTCACCTCGAAGTGTGCGCCGGCGATACGCCTCGCTATGAAGTCGATGGGGAAGAACACCTCGGGGACGGTCTCGAACAACGTCATATAGTTGCGGTCGGCAACATACGGCGAGGCCAGCTCGTACTTCAGATGCTGCTGCCAAGCCTGATCATCCGAATTCGTGAGCTCCGGCTGCTTGACGGCGACAGGCGGAGCGCTCTCCTTGGAGGAGAAGAGCCCTGTTATCGCGCTGGCGGTTTTCTGAACAAAATTCATATGGGGCGTTCTTTTGAGAGCAAAAATAAATTCAGAGTCAGCGAATTGAGCCGAAAAGCCCAAAAACCGAAATTGAATTTTCTCCCAAAATGCGCCTAACTTGCGGTGTAATAGTGCGTTATGGTGAAATCAGCCTACAAACCCAACTTTAGCACGGCCGAAATGAAGCCGCTTATCGTGGCTGAAGCGGACACCTCGCGGCCCTCTTTGTTGTAGTCCAGCAGAGCCGAGACAAACGATTCATACTCGCCCGACTCGGTGAAGGCCGTCTGGTTGAAAAGGATGTTGGAGTTGACGTAGTCCGAGGTGGCGTCTATGCGCCGCTTGATGTCTCCGCTCTCGTGGATCACCCGCACGTCTCCTTCCAGGGAATCCCGCAGTTCTCTGGCCATAATGTAGTAGGACTTGGAGCACTCAAGGATGACGCGGCCGCATCCGCACGAGGCGAGCGCCGCCTTCATATCCTCACTTGAGGCCGTCTCAAGGTAGCGGATGCCGACAAGATGCCAGTTGTCGCCGCACTTCTTGCCGTGGACGAGAACGAACTTGTCCTGCACGTTCGGCATACAGTAGACCAATTCCTCGGAATACTTGCATTCGGTGGCGGGGTTGTAGAAATGGATGAAGCCGTCGCGGGCGTAGAGGTTGTACTTGCGTCGGTTGCTGTATTCCGTGAACTCATCCTTGAGAAGGTCCACGCAGAGGTAACGGAAGGTGTCGGACGCGTGGCCGTGCTCCTCGTAGCTGGCGCCGCTCTGCTTGTCCTTGACGCGGATTTTGGCGATGGCTCCGTTGGCGTCCTTCTGAACGGCTTGGTAGTCCTCTATGCTGACGTTGCATCTCTCGTGGATGGCGATGTCGAGGCCGGGGAGGCTCTTGTCAAAGATGGCGTTGATGAACTCGCCCGACATCGGAACGGAAGGGTTCTTCTTCCCGACCACGTCTTCCACCTCTATCCCGCCCTTGTTCAGAGCCGCTATGAAGAGGTCCAGGAAGGAACGTTTCTCCGCGTCGATGGTGTTGGCGTTGCGGGTGGAGGCGTCTCCGTGGAGGAATATCTTCTCGCAGTTGCCGCCGCGGCGGTACTGCATCAGCCTCTCGGCACACAACGCGCCCGCCTTGTGGACGGTGTTGTTGGGCGGAGCCGCCATCAGCTCGTCGAACTGCACGATCTTCTTGCGGCCGTCCGCAATATGATACTGCCAGAAGGTGACGGTGATGTAGGGAAGGTAGTTGTTGTCCACGCTGATGTGGATGGGCAACGTGTCGCTGTAAACGTCGGTGTCCACAACGTGCACGCCTCGGTTGAAGGATGCGAAGAACTCCCCGCCCGTTCGGATCACGCCCCACTCGCCCAGAGCGTAGACGTTGTAGTAGTCGGGGTCGTGGAGGCGGTCCTTCTCGAAGTCGGCGATACACTGCTGGTCGTAGAAGCCGTAGGTGCCGTCGGGTGAGCCCACCACCCAGAAGTTGTTGAGGTAGGTGCTTTGGATGACAACGGTGTCGGGCGCGTGGTGCTCCATCCTCATCGTGCGGGGGTTGAGAATCTCCCGCGCCTCATTCATCTTTATGCTCTTGACCTTCGTGCACTCCGACGGCATCCGCTTGCCGTTTATGACCACGTCCATCGGAACGTCCACCCACTTCTGCGTGTCGAAGACGGACCGCTTTATCCAATGGGTCTCCTTGATGGGGTTGAACGCCGTCACTATCTGCTGGCCGCGCTTTCCGCGGAGACGCTTGCGGATCTGCTTGAAGTCTTCTTCCTCGTACTCGCTCCACTCGTCAAGAATCACCCGCAGGTAGTTGGCTATACCCTTTATCTTCTCGGGGTCGTCCAGACCGCTGAAATCTATCTTCGCCCCGTTGACCAGACACACTATCTGCTTCAGCCCGTCCTTGAAGCGGAACAGCCTCTTCACTCCCAGCTGACGCGCCGCCACCTTGAAGTCCTCGTAGATCGTCTTGGAGATGGAGGCTCCGACCTTGCGCATCACGAGCGAGTTCTCTCCGTCGTTGAGGGTGAGGAGAAGGACCACTTGCGCCATGGAGTAGGTCTTGCCCGAAGACGAGCCGCCGTAAAGCACGATGAGACGGATGGTCTCGTCGCGCATCAGCTTCAGCAGGTGGTAGCCCACGGGATTCAGTTTCTTGTGCGGTATGGGGTACATTCTGACAATTTGCTACGAAAATGAGTATCCGCCCTATAGGCGTTGTTTACACTTTGCCACGATTCCCTTTAGGTGACATTTTGCCATAAAAGGGGGCTGACGTTTTGACACTCCTCCGTTCTGACATTTTGCCATCAGTCGTCGAGGTCTATGTCTATGTCTCCCGCGAAGGGGTTCGTGGTGATGTTGTTGTTGACGGTGGTGGAGCCGAAGCCCTTGACCTTGACGATGGTGTCCATAGCCTTGTCCTTGTCCACCACATAGCGCGTGCCGCCGTTGTTGAAGTGCTGCTCCTTCAGAAGCACCCGCCAACACTTGGGATACTCCTCTATGCGCCGCCAGCGGTACTTGCCCGTCTCGGCGTCGCGTATCTTGTGGTTGAGCGGGTCGAAGTTGAGGCGTGCCACAAGCATATCTATCACTTCCTCCAAGCGGACGTCAAGGAGCTCGGCGGCGCGTTCCCGCATCTGCTCTACCCTTGCTGCTATCTTGCAGTTGTTCATCAAGCGCGAGGCCGCTTCGTAGTGCGTTTTGCGCTTGCTGTCGCTGCGGCAGTTGTAGGCTCGCTCGTACGCCTCAACGAGGATGCCGCGCTCGTCATCGTCAGGAGCGAAAGAGCCGACAACGTAGCGGCAGAACATCTCCTGCTGATACGTCAGTCCGTTCTCGTCTTTAACTCGTGCCATAATTGTCGTCGTCGATTAACAGAAACACTGAAACCAGTGCTACACATATAAGTAAAATCATTTCTTTCTTCTTTCAACCCGCCCTAAAATTTTGCCGTCACTCGCCGAAAACACCTCTGTGAGGCCGTTGGATGGCTCGTGTGGCCCTCGGGGAATCCCTTTGATGTGCCGAAGGGGAACAGATGCTACCACCCTCTATCGGTTCGAAATGCCGATGAGGTTGAGCACTATCTCCCGATCGGAGAGCAGTCGCCACGTCGCCGTCATCGTCGCTCCCGTGGTGATGATGTCGTCGAACAGAATCACCTTCCGCTCGGTGAACGGCCGAAGCAGATGGAACTCCGGATGCAGTCGGTCGTGGTTGTAGCACTGCACCGCCCCGTCCACGAAGGGGGCGCCCAGAGCCGAGGAGATGCGGTTGCAGACCTCCGTGGCCAGATGGAAGCAATCCGCGTGCCGTCTCCGTGGCGTGGTCACCAGCACCCAGCCGCTGAAGTCCCGGATGAGCGAGGAGAGGTAGGACACGCACGCCTCCGCCATCTTGGCGGCCGCCTCCTCCGACTGCTTGATGTCGGCGAAGGGAATGCCGTCCTTGCCGCGTCGGAAGAAGGAGATGTAGTGCATCCCTCCGATGCGGTGCACGGCGGGGCGGGGCGTGAAATCGCAGTGCGGGATGTCCGTGCCGATAAGTTTCGGTCCGGCCTTCTCCGCGTCCCAGTCGTCCATACGGACTATCTTGCTGCGCTGTCTCATAATGCAAAGATAATGCCCCGCCGCCCGATTTACGCCGAAAGGGCGCAATTTTGAGCGGAAGGGATGATGGGTGAGAAGCCGCCACACCAAAGAAGAGAACCTTGCCCAAGGTCTTTGGCGGCTCGCTCGTTGTTACTTTTGCTTGAGGATCTCCAGCAGCTCCTCCGCTTCGCGAAGGGAGAAGTCGGGGTCCTCGTCATCGAAATACTTGACGTCCGTCCAGACGCCCAGAACGTTCTGCACCTGCACTACAAAGGCGGGAGTGTCTATGTAGATGCCAGGCACCGAATGGATGCGGTAGTTTTTCTCCATAGTGAAATCGTTTAGTGGTTGGATGTTGAAATAAGCGGCGCGGAAAGGATCGCCGAGCGGGTCGGATGGGTCCGGCCAGCAGGCGAAGAATTCTGCCGGCATTCGGTCAGTCTTCATTCTTGATTTTCTTGAGGGAAATTTCTTTTCCGATGTATCTCGGGTAGCCGTAAACGTCGGTGTCAACATAGGATTTGGCCATAGCCCTGATGCGGGGCATAAAGCCGTCCCGCTTCAAGAGCTCCTCGTTTATCCACTGCACGAACTCCCACGCCGCCCCCGACGAGGCAAAGCGGCGGAGCGGAACGCAACCCTCGTCGTCGCTCCACTTCACCACGTTGCCGAATCTCAACGCCCTCACGGCTCCTCGGTCTCAAGGATGATGTTGTACTCGTCGGCCTCGAAGCCGTCTCCGTAGTGGCGCTCCCTGTTGACGTAGACCAGAGGGTAGGCTTCGCGCCAACGCTCGTTGTCCTCGTCCCAGTTGTCGGGGTTCTTGTCAGTTACAAGATATACCGGCAGGTCCACCGGCAGGTTCTTTATCTTCTTCTTCAACTCCCCCACCGTCATCGGTGTGACGTCTCTGTACTTTGTCATACTCATAGCGTTCCTTTTTAGCCAACTCCTCGTCGGCGGTTATCAGTTTCTCAATCATTCCGTTCACAACTCCCGCGGCGAGCTTGCCGGGGTTGCCTCCGTGGATGCCGAGTTGCGAGTAGTTGGACAGCATCCTCGGAAGGACTTCCTGCGCCAACTGCCAGCGTCGTTCGTTCCACCGCTCCGCCGAGGTCGGGACTCTGCGGATATTTATCGGCGCGGGAACGGTCTTGTCTATGACGCCGTCCAACTTACACCGTTCTCGGTAGATGTCACGCGCCGTCTCGGCCTCCTCGCACCTGCCCCTCCAATAGTGGGCGGACCAGAAGCAGAGGACGATTATAACGAAAGCCCCAACGAGGCCGCCAATCATTTCTGCAGTCATTTGTTGATGTTTTTGGTTAATACAGTTTCTTCTCCATTAGCGTGCGCGTCTTGTTGAAGGCCCGCACGTCGTATCCCAGACGCGCGTACCACTCCAGAACCCAGTCGGGAGTGTCGCGGTTGTCGTGCTCCAGGAAGAGCGAGTTCTGGCCGTTCTCCTTCGCTATCTTCTCCGCTTCGGCAATCAGGACACGGCCGAGGCCGCCGCGCCTTACCTTCTCCTCAACCCACAGGTTGCAGAGGTAGGCTTGGACGCGACAGGGACCCTCGGGCGTCTTGTAGATTTCCACGGTGGCGGTGGCCTTGCCGAAGATGGACTCTATGAACATAATGTGGCGGTCCAGAGAGTGCCAGTGCTGGGTCAGGGTGGGGACGTAGGTCACAAGCATAGCCCGCCTCCTTCCTCCGCATCGGTCTTGAGCCCCTCAACGATGCACGCGATCTCCAGACATTCCGCGATTCCCTTCGACAGCGCCTCCTCGTAGGTCTCGCACCGGTCGGGATGCCAGCGAAGGCCGCCGTTGTAGCGGGTTGTCACCAGCCCCCACCGCCATTTCGGCACGTCGTTCTCGTAGATGAGCTCGACGTGGGGATGCATATGGTGCACCTCCCGCAGCCACTTGGCGGCTTGGCTCAAAGTCGGAGCGGAGCAGACATACTCTTCGCAATAACTTACTACGCCTTTTTGTGATAAACTTATCCCACCAAGTGCTTTGTGGGTTACATAGCAGCCAAGTGCTTCCGCGTCATCAAAGCCGAGAGCCTTCAGCCGCACGGCTTGCTCGTAGGTTACAAAGTCTTCGTTTGTCATATCGTGTCCATTATTCGGTTAAACTCTCCCTCGGTCACGTCTCCGCATCTGTCAAAGCACGATTGGAGGGTATCTGTTATTTTCTCTCTCATCCACTCCGCACCAGCGACAAAAGCTCTGCCTTGTATCATACCCATAGACAACGCCAGCGGTGCGGTGTTGGCGTAGTCCGTTGCGGCTTGTTCAAGCGGGGTCATTGGTCACCTCCTTTCGCTTCATCGTACTCCAGCACCTTGACAAGGTAGTTGATAGCGTCAAGTTCGTTAAAGGCGAGCGGGAACACTCGCTCGTTGATAGCCACGTCCCAGCCTTCGCCGTTGCTCCACTCCGTGACTTGGACGCAGTCGGTTTCGTGGCGGGAAGGGTCAAACATAGTCATTGGCGCGTAGACGCTTCTGCGGGCTTCTACTTTCATCGCTCACCTCCTTCCTTCTTTCCTCGCATATAGCCGTAGGTTAATGCTTCGTAGAGAGAGTTGCGGATAAGACGGTTGAACGTGCCGTACTTATTGCCGTGAACCATCCTTTCGTATATCTCATCCACCTTCTTAATCATTTCCTTGCTCGTCATATCTCACCTCCTTTCACTTGCTCGGAATCACCGAACAACTTTTTGCTGGCCTTCACAATACGGTCGCCGTAGCCGAGCGAGTGGAGATATGTGAGGGCGCGAACGCAACACTCTATGGGAGAGTCCCCGCAGAACATAGGGTCACCTATCTTTATGAGAGGGTTGAGCGAATAAGCACCGTCATCGTGGAGCATAAAACTCATATAGTTGTCTCCAGCGTGGAAAAGCATCTCCATCAGCGCCGAAAGACTCCACGCGGGGGTTAAGGTTGGGAAATGTACGCTCATATCAGTGCCGCCCAGCCCAGGCATCGGGTTGCACTCCCACTCATATTCAATGCTATCTTTTGTTTGGTTGTACAAGTCTTCGTCCACCCAACACATATCCGCCGACTCCGCCGGAACGCCCAGCGCGAGTAGGCGGGCGCTTTGGTCTTTGCTTGTTGATATCATATCGAGCCTCCTTTCTCAAAGCCGATGTTAAGTACTCCAGTGTTGTTCGCGATGAAGAGTTTCGTGTCGCCCTTTATCTCGCCGATGTGGACTGCATTTGCGGTCTCGACGCCCTTGGCCGCACCGCCTTTCTCCAGAACCTCCAGCGCCCTGTCTATCGCCGCCGACAGAGCGACCTCGTAGACGGTGCTGTAGGTGACGTAGCGAAGGTTGACGGTCGCGGTGTACTCGTCGCCGAGTTTGCTGTAGTGCACCTCGCAGTGCACGTCTTTGGCGCGAAGCCATTTCGCCGCTTCCGCCATCGAGGGCGCGGAGAGCGTTTCGTCTCCCTTGTTGTGGTTGTGGCGGCCGCAGTCGGAATAAAGCGCGTTGCGGTTGCCTAACTTGTAGTAGTACTCGCACTCGCAGTCATAGCCGAGCGCCTTGAGGCGGATGGCTTGCGAGTAGGTTGTGTAGTCTTCTCTGTTCATAACTTATTCCTCCGTTTTTTTGTATTTGTATTCGTCGGGCATTTCGGGCAGATAACACCACGCCATAATTGGATTTGCCCATTTGGGATAGCGGTCAGGGTCAAACTCCACCAGCCTCCGATAATAGTAGCCGCCAGGATGTTTGACGATCGTGGGATACCATCCCTTGTATTTGGGCGTCTTGGTCCTCGGGAGCCACATCCCCTTTCCATTCTGGATGAGGGCGTGCTTGTAACCGAAATCGATGCCGTCAGAAACTCCTTCGGCATACGCGTTGCTTATTTCTTTCTCAAGGCTTGTGCTGACGGAGCGCTCGACTCCCTCGCCGTCATAGTAGTACGAAGGACAGTCATAGCCGTGACCGCCCTCTTCCCAAAAGCGCTCCTCAATCTTATCCAAGCGCTCCTTGATGATTTTCTCTTGATACTTGTTCATAGGTTTGACTTGATAAATTCCCTTTTAGCCTTGGCCTCCCTCATCCTCATCACTCTGTACTCCTTCTGCTCGGCGAGATACTCCGGGCTCTTCTCAAGCCCCAGACGCTTCGCCGCGGCCGTCACCGTATCCACGCAACAGCCGAGGTAGATCGCTATCGTGCGGCGGGACATTATCGGGTAGTTCTTCTTCAGGAACTTCACCACCTCGGGGTCTTCCTCTATCCCCTTGCGCCCCATCTTCAACGGTCTCCGCTGGGAGACGCCGAACACGTGGCGGTAGGCCCTGACGCTCGCCGGGGTCAGGCCGAACCTCCGCGCTATCTCTTCAACCGAAACTCCGTTCTCATAGAGGCGGTGGAATCGCTCAACCTCCTCGGGCGTCCATCTCTTCGGACCGCACCTTCTGTCAATCTTTTCCATTGCTCTCCTCCCATTCCGCCCAAGCGGCTTTAGCGTTGAACGGATGCTTCCAGAGCGCCTCTCTGGTCGGCCAGAGCTCGGTGTCCTCTCCGTAGGGGTCGCACGTCCCCATCTCGCTTACCTCTATCGTGAACTCCTCGCCGCTCTTGGCGCGGCCGGCGAAGGACAGCGTCGCCTTCCCTCTGCCGTGATGCTCTATCTCTCTCAAGCGGATGTAGCCGCAATACTTGGAGTAGAATTCCTCGCCCTCGTGATTTGCCAGGAGATCGGCCAAGTTGAATTTCTTCTCTTCCATATCCGCTTACTTTCCGCTACTGCCGTAGCCGTTCGTACCTCTTTCTCCGTCGGCCAGCTCCTCGGCCACCTCCAGCTCTATCTCGGGATAGGGCAGAATCACCATCTGCGCCACTCTGTCTCCTATCTCGTAGTCCTTCTCCCTCGCCGAGGGGTAGAACTTGGCGCTCACCTCGCCGCGGTAGGCGCTGTCGACGATACCGACGCAGTTGCTCAATCCCATTCCGGTCTTGTAGACGGAGCTCCGTGGGAAAACGAATCCCGCGTAGCCGTCGGGGATTTCAAAGGCGAGGCCGAAGCCGTAGGAGACGACATCGTTCTCCAAGTCGTAGGTTTTGCTGACCGCGGTCAGGTCGATTCCCGCGTCGGTGGGATGCGCCTTCGTGGGCACTACCGCGTCGGGTGTCAGTTTTTTGATTCTTACTTTCATAATGATGATTATTCGATATAGATGACTTGTTCTATCACGCTGGGTTCGTTGCGGGTGTAGAGGCATCCGCTCAAGGGCCGCCAGCCTCCCTGGCTGAAATGCCCCTCGGTGCGGTACACCCATTTGTCGGCGAAGGCCGGCAGGTTGCCGGGGTTCTGTCCGTGTCTGTAGTACTCGGCACGCAGCCAGTCGAGGTAGAGCTGGTCGGCCTCCTTCTGGCTGTTCGCGCCTACCATTATCATACCGCTCCCATAAGATGCTATGAGAGCGGTGTTGATGTAGATTTTCATCGGCGTTTGGTTTTCGGTCTGCACTCCTCGTTGGTCAACTCGGTCCATCCGTCGGAGTGGGGGTTGGGAGCGACTATGGATATTCCCTTCAGCTTGTTTCCGTCTCTGAACCAGACGGTGCTCTCGGGGTTCATTTTCTCTAATTTCTTGATGAGTTCTCGGGCAGTCATATCAGCAATCGAAATTTTTGAGTTCTGCTTCAATCTCGCGTGTCAGTTCGGCGAGAAATTCCTCGTCTTCAATGAGGACTTCCTTGTCTTCATCCTCATCGTAGTAACCGGCGATGATCTCGGTGACTTCTCCCCAAGTCTTCTGCCAGCCGTTCTCCTCGGGCTCCCAATAGGTGGCTGCTCTGAAGTAGGGAATCCCGCAGAGCTCGTAGCTGATGTCTATGGTCCACCCGTCTTTCTCGTAGCAGATGTAGTTGCTCGCGGGGTCGGAGTCAAATCCCTCCTCGCAATACCACGCTGTACCAATCGAGGGGTCTTCAAGCATAAGGTCTACGAAGGTAGGCACTAATTCTTTGAGTTCTCTCTTGAGTTCTTCTATTGTCTTCATTTTTGTCTGGTTTTGATGGTTTGACTTGTTTTGTTTCTGTACTGTAAAGTTAAGGCAGATAAGCAGGATTTGCAATCAGATTGATCACCATTTTACCTCCATTTCACCACCTTAACGTTTGTCAAGAAATGTCAATGTTTTCCTCGTCGATGATCTCGTCCGCCAGGAACTTCGCCTTGTTGCGGAGCACCCCGACGCAGAGGTCTATGTCGGGGTCGGACTTGAGCGACAGACCCCACGTCTCCTCGAACTCCACGCACATCGCGGTGATGAGAACGAGCATCGGGTCTTGCCGGCGGTGGACAGGCTTGCGGACGCCCATCTCGCGGAACTTGGCCTCAATGATTCGGTCCTGCTCCTTGTCCCAGCGCTCGGCGGCGTCTATCAGATTGTGGATGACGGCAACCATCGTGGCCAGATCGCGGTCCACGCTCCGAGGCAACTGCTTGCACGCGACGTTGCCGACGGTCCACCACATCTGCTGAAGGATGTAGCCGACGTAGTCGAAATAGCGGTTGATGTAACGCAGATAGCTTTCAAATCCCTCTCCGTAGCAGACGCGCATATTGTCGGCGTATCTCTCCACGCAGGACCGCAACAGCCTCGTATGCTTCTTGAACTCGCTCACGCGATGGTCGCGGCAGTAGTTCACGAACTTGCTGACGTAGTCCAGAGCCACCGCTATCAGCATCTGCGGCACGAAGTTCATCTTCATCGCGTCACGCACTCCGAACATATCCTCCGCTTCTTGCGAGGAGAGTTTAAGCGGCATCATAGGCTTGCGCCGCGGTATCTTCACTCCGAGGTCCACAACGTTCGGATCTATGGGCCTCGCGATTATCGTCGGGTCGGGTGAAGGGATTGCCCTCGCTCCGTCTGAAGCGAGGGCAATCATCATCTCGGCCGCTTTGGAAATTTCTTTCTTGGTCATTGATGTTGTTTTATGGTACGAGGCCGTCGAAGATCCCCGGCTGGCGGGGAAACAACGCCTCGTATTCTTCACGGAAAAATTCCTCTTTCGTCCTTCCCATCTTCTTGCCCTTGCGGGTGTGCACGTCGTAGGTGTAGGGAGGGATGGGAATCGGGTAGCGTCTGGCGTCCTCAATCCACCTCTCCACGTCCACGTCCTTGCGGTCGTAGACAAGGTTCTGGAGATGGTCGGCGTCGCGGCTCTTGCGGCACTCGCACAACAGGAGCACCGCCTTGCTGACAAAGATGCGGCCTTTCGGCTCGCTCTTATTCTTGTTCACCAACTCGTGTCTCTGCCAGAGGGCCTCGATTTCTTTCGTGATCAGGCCGTAGCAGTCTTCGGCGCTGATGGTGAACAGCCGCTTCCAGACGTAATCTCGGTAATTGGAGTGCCACAACTCCAGGGCGAAGAAGCCGGCTACCGCCGCGTCCGCCCTTCTGATGGCTTTCTGCATCGCGGAACTTACTTCGAAAAAGTCGTAGCCGCTTATCGTTCGTAATACCATAACTTGCTGACGTTTATTGTTTTATGGTGTAAAGTTATAACAGATTGGCAAGATTTGCAATCAGAATGAACACCATTTTTCAATATTTGAACTGGCAGGCTATGTTATACTGCACGAGCTGCTTGGTCTTGTCCTTGCCGTTGGTAACCTGACCCTTGAGGTTGATGCTGTCTCCGAAGTTCTTCTTGATGAAAAGAATCGACTTGCGCTCCTCCTCTTGGTTGCGGATGGCGGCCAGACCGCCGGCGTTGACGAAGGTCCCCTTCTGGCTGAAGTTGTACCGCTGGTCGGTGAGTATCTTCCGCTCCTTGTACTTGACGTAGCAGGAAATCCAGAAGTCTTCCTTCAGCCGCAGTTCCTCGTTCCACCATATGTTCTTGTTGTAGCGCACTCCGTAGGCGCATCCGGTGATCATCTTCATCAGCGAGTAGTACCCCCACTCGTTGTACATCACCGGAGACATCGACGAGGTGAAGCCGAAGAGGCTGACGTCGAGCATACAGGCGAGTTCGTAAAGTGACTCAATGAGCCCAGTTATCACGTCGGGGTCTCTGATGACTCCGGTCTCGCCTTTCTCCACGGTCAGATTCTTCACCACGTGGACGTCATCGTCCAGCATCATAAGGTCGCCGAAGTGCCGCGCCATCCAATTGCGTTTGGGAACGAGGCCGATCACGTCATCGGGGTGCGTCACTATCTCGCAATCGGGATTGTAGGCCTTGTAGAGGTCTCTCTGGGCCTCGGCGACACAGATGATAGGGTCGTTAACCAACTTCTTCGCGAACACTCTGTCGTGGCGTTTATGCGAGGGAATGACTATGTGCAGATTGCTCATTTCCTCCCGCCCTCCAGCGCGGTGCGGACGTCCTTGACGTCAATTACGTTCGACTTCCCTATCTTGCCGGTCTTGTAACTCTTCATCCTCTGCATCCCGAGACGCTCGCGAAGCCAGTTGGAGTCGACCTCGTTGGCGCTCTGGATGATGAAGAGCTCGTGCTTTTCGTCATATTTCGGAACGAGAGGATAGACGGCGTTGTCATCGTTGATGGAGTTGAACCGTTCCTTGAACTCGTCCACCGGCTTCTCGGGAGCGAACTCAACGCCCCAGCCGGCGAGCTCCGACTTGTCCCACTCGTTGGCCATCACGTCCATATCGTTCTCACCGAAATTGACGTTGTCCTTTGTCGCGTATTCCCGCAGTTTCCTGACGTCGGTAGACGCGGGAAGTATCTTGCAAGGGAGTTCCTTGTAACCGAGTTCCTTGCTCGCCCGAAGCCGAAGGTTGCCGCAGACAACTATGTAGCGCTCCCCCATCGGGTACACTATCAGTTCCCGCAACTCAAGCATCTCGGGCGACTCCTCGATGCTCTTGCGCATCGCCTCGTATCGGTAGTCCCTGAAGAACCGGGGATTCTTCGGGAGACCTTCCAACTGCCCCTTGTTGAAGTCAAGGAGCGTTACTGCTAAATTCGTTATTTCTGTCATACTATTACATCATCAAAATTTCCTTCATCAAATAGCCATTGACAAAAACCTATCTGCTCTTGCCCGCAAGCCGTTCGATCGTGTCTTTCAACAACCGCTCGACGTCCGGGCACCCTATGCGCTGGAGGTAGCAGATCGAGGAGATGACAACCTTCGCGGCGGCAACCTCCTGCTCGGAATACCTTCTGTCCTTGTCGCAGACGAAGGGCGTCGCGTCGGCCAGCTCACGCCAGTTGCGGCTGATGTCGTAAATGAGCGGGCGGGCCGAGGACTCGGGCGTCAGATATTCGTTGGCTGCTGTAATCTCTTCACACAGGGCTCCGTATTCCTTGTTGAGAGTTATTGCCATTAGGTTTCTCTTTTGTTAATGACTCGGTTAATTCGCGGGGACCGGCTGGTCAGGGAGGAGGACGTGTCATAGGCGTTCGGTTTTATTTTTCTTTCAGCGTGATGTAGACCACCGTCACGAGGATGGCGAGGAACGTTATCGCCACCGCTATCCAGAGCGGGGAGGTAACCCACCACCAGCTCCAGGTGATCACCTTGCAAAGTTTCAGTACGAGGAAGATTAGGAACAATACCATCGGCAGAGAGAAGCCGTAGGTGTCTGCTTTTGTAGCCATTTCTGTTAGGGATTTAGGTTAGTAAAAACGGCACGCCCTTAACCAGGGGCGTGCCGAAAACAAAATATGAGCAATGAGAACAGGTTTATTCTTCTTTCTGCTCGCAGATGGCGATGAGGTGTCCCGCTCTCACCAACTTGGGCAGATATTGGTCTAACGCTTGGTGCGGGAAGCCGCATAGCTTGGTGTTCCCGCGTCTGGAGACCGTCAGCCCGAGGACGTCGCTTACCTTCTCGGCATCCTCGGCTTGCGCTTCGTAGAAGTCTCCGATGCGGAAGAGAAGCACGGCGTCGGGATGACTCTTCTTCATCTCGGCATACTGCTCCTCCCGCTTCTTGTCGAGACTCGGTCCGACCTTCTCCTCGGAGACCCCCTCAAGACGGTTGCCGTGGCTGTCGTAGCCGAGGTCGCGGAGCTTGGCGTCGATGCCGGCAAGCCGCTTGTCCCTCGCTTCCGTCTGGGCCTTGACCACGTCTTCGTATTTCTCCTTCTCCCAGAGCGGGAGGACGTGCTTCTGGATTTCGCGGGTGTCGCGGTTCTCCGCCGCGCCGACGGAACGCATATGGCTGCGGATGGTTTCCAGAATTATAGTGTTGTGGATTTCGGGATGCTCTGCCAGGTAGTTCCAGAGCGGCTCTCCGTGCAGGCGGCGCAGCGGCTCGTATCGCTGATAGAGTTTGTCCGAATATCCCATCCGTGCCAAGAGGAACATCGTCACCGCGATGCTTTCCTCGGTCGCGAGAGACTCGGTGTCTTCGCTTGCGAGCCCGCGGATGTCTATCTCTTCGGCGATCTTCGCGAACTCCGCTCCGAGTTTGGAATCGAAGCCGTCTTCAGTCTTGCGGCGCTTCTCCAGGAGTTTCACCACCTCCAGACTCTGCGACGCTCCTTTCTGCTCTCCTTCGCCCGCGGTCCAGTTCTTTATGTAGGCGAACTTGGTCTTGGTGTTGACACTCTCGTAGGAGAAGAAGGGAAGCACTCTGTAGACGCGTCCCTGGGCGAGGAGTTCCTGCGTCCGCTCGTCTTTTTCTTCGTAGTAGCAGTAGCCTTCAAAGACCTCGTTGAATTGAACCACCTCGTAGCCTTGAGCCCTCAACGCCTCGTAGGCCTCTTTCTTGAAGTCCCTCGTGGAGTCGGGAACCCAGCCGCTCGGCTCCTCGACGATTACGGTCTTGCCGAGCTCCAGAGGATCTCCGGCCTTGACGATGGCGTCTCCCATCTCCTCGACTTTCGCGAGGATGTAGGCGAGTCGCTTCTTGTTATAGCCTTCGCGGGAGGTGCACTTGGCGTCTTTCTCCTCGCCCTTCATCTCCCAGAACAGGCAACCGTGGTTGTTGGTGTTGGCGGCGCACTCACCGCACGATCTGCCGCAGCCGCCGATAAAGGATTTTTCTTTCTCCCACCACGGAGCGTTGCGGAGATGCATAAAGAGGTTGTCCGTGTAGCTTGTGGCCGTCTCTCTGCTGAAGCCCCGCGGACTCTTCTCGTAGGAGGTGTAGTACCGCTTCTGGTCGCTCTCGTTGAGCTTGCAGATTATCTGGGCGGCGCTGATGCTCATCTTCTCGTCCTTGACGGCTATTGTCAATTCGGGGATGAGGGAATTGAGTTTGACGCGGTCCTGAATGTAGCGGACCGACTTGCCGAAGCGGGCGGCGAGCTCGTTGATGTCCTGCCCCTTCTCAACCAACTGGCCGAAGGAGAACGCCTCCTCTATCGGGTCTACGTTTTTCCGCTGGAGGTTCTCGGTGATCATCGCGTCGAAGGCCTCGTCGTCGGTCATCTCTCGGATGATGGCGGGGATGGCGTCGTATTTGCCGTCTCCAAGACCGCTCCAATAATCGTGGAGCATCTTGTAGGCGCGGTAACGGCGCTCGCCGCAGACTATCTCGTAGGGGGTGGGACCGCCCTCCACCGGGCGGATGGTTATCGGCTGGAGAAGACCCTGCTTCTCTATGTTGGCCGAAAGTTCTTTCAATTCGCCCTCGTCAAATGTCTTGCGAGGGTTCATCGGCGATGGAGTCACCGATGACAATGCGATTTTCTCAATGTCCATTTTTGTTTGGTTGTTTGTGGTTTGACTTGTATGACGGAGGTGTCTCCGTTATACTGCAAAGGTAATACTTTTCAGCGGGATTTGAAAGAAAAAAGACCACCATTTTGACACCATTTTTGCGTGTTCAGGATAGTGAAGAACCCGCGCCTGCAAGTCTCCATAAAAAGCGGCCTGTCTTCCTCCTTCAGCAGCACCGGAGACCATCCGTTCAGCGTGATGTAGTTCGGGATGCCGAACCTCTCACGGATTTTGCGGATCGCCGACCGGTCCCGCGTGTTCCATTTTATCGTCAGCGGCTCTGTAGCTTTCATTCTCAAACTTTATTATCTTGAACATCTCCTTGAAGCGGTCGTAGATGCGGTCCTTGTATTTCGCCTCCAGCTGGTCGGTGCCGAGGTTGGTGGTCACGATGGTCATCTTCTGCTTGTCATAGCGCTCTGCCAGGAGGTCGACCATCGGCGTGCGGAGGTTCCCGTATATCATCACCTCAAGCGGCTCTTCTCCCAACTCGTCTATGATCATCATCTCTTCGTTGGCGAGCTCGCGAAGCCGCTTCAGTTCCTTGTCGTCGCCGGCCGCCATATCGCAAATCTGCTTGGCGGTGTAGAATTTCATCACCTTGCGGTTGCCGTAGCCGAGTTCCTTCTCGGAGAACTTTAGGATGATGTTGGCGATGGCGCGGGCCATTGTTGTCTTGCCGTTGCCGCACAGGCCGAGGAGCATCAGACCGTATTTGCCGTTGGCGTCGGTAAGCCATTTTGCGGCCTCTCTGATGTAGACGCGCATCTGCTCGGTGTCCTTGTAGGCGAAGCCTCTGGATGCCGCCTCTACGGTCATCGCGTGCATTATGGCCCAGCCGCAATGGTGGCGGTTGATCTCAAGGTTAAAACGTTCCCTTGATTTCTTTCCGTCCGACAGCAGTCGGGTCAGTGCCTCGGCGTCTTGAAAATCTATCTTCGTTACTTTCATTTTTCACTCTTTGTTTTTGTTCCGACATTTCGTCTTTGAAAATCCACTCTATGGCTTTTGCCTGCCAATTGGTGATTTTGCGGCCGAACTTATCAATCCACCCTACGCTGTCGTAATTCGTGAAGTAGATTGTCGCCGACCTCTTCCAGTCTTTAAGTCTTTTATCCGCGTCTTGCGTTCTGAAAAAATTGTACACGTCGTCAATTGTGGGAGCCCTGAATTCCGGACTCTTTTTCGGTTTGTTGTTTTGTATCAATTCAGACTCTTCGAATATCGAGGGCGAGCCGCTTTTTTTGGACGTAGTCTTTTTTTTCTTTGTATTCTTTATATTCTTTAATATAGTTTCTTTTTTAGTTTCCATTTTGGTTTCCGTGGGAAACCAACCATCCCTATTTTCACCCTTTTTGGTTTCTTTTTTGGTTTCCATTTTGGTTTCCGTAGGAAACCAAAACCCGTTTTCGTTCTTTAAAGGGAGTTGGTAAATCGGGGTGGACGAGTTCTTCTCTCCTTCGGAGAATCGCAGCATATCGGCATCCTGCAATCGTTTTCTCACCTCGGCAATCGTTTTCCGCGTCAGGCCGGTTTTCCGTTCTGCCAATCTCGTTGACAGCGGGAAAGGGTTTTCCCATTGCACGCTATTGCAATAATCAAGGAGGAAAGAGTAGAAATGACCGTCTACCGGTCGGAACCCGCAGTCTACGGACTTCTGCCAAAAGAGTCTCAAAAGTCCAAATATGCAAGGTTTGCTCATCTGTATCTGGGGTATTTGCGTAAAGCGTCATCAAGGTATTCACCTACATCAAAATCAAGGTATTCGCACACTGCGGTAATGAACTCTTCAAGGCCGTGGCATATGACGTATCGGCTTCCGTATCGCTCGACAAGCGTCTGCCAGGCTTTCTGGGCGTCGGACTGACGGCCGGCCGAAGATCCTTTCCTTTTCGGGACCTTCATCTCTATGCAGAGGGAGCATTTGCCTCCGCTCGGATAAAGAAAGATTAGGTCGGCCACTCCGTTCGTCTGCCCTTCGTAGCGCATCACCAGCGCGGCCTTCGCTCCTCGGTAGCCTCCGTTCGGGACGGCGAAGAGAAGGTTGGCCGCGATCGGAAAGGTGTCTCGGAACCAATTGACGCAGATGTGCTGAATCTTTGATTCCGAATAGCCTTGCTCCATCTCCTTGAGTTGTTGCAACGTCATAGCTTGTCGCGAAATAGGTTCATTGTTATGTTCACCATATCCTCCTCTATCTGGGTGGTGGTGCCGGTCACTCCGTCCGCTATGCCCTTCTTCGTCTGGATGACATCGTACATATATCTGTCTATGGTGTCATCGCCGAGGAAGTAGTAGCAGTTGACGGCGTTTTTCTGACCGTTTCGGTGGGCGCGGTCCTCCGCCTGCTCGCAGTCGGAGTAGGTCCAGGGAAATTCAATGAATCCCACGCGACTCGCTGCGGTCAGCGTCAGGCCCGTACCTCCACTCTTGTAGTTGAGGATAATCAATTTGCATTCGGGGTCGTCCATAAAGCGGTCGACCGCCTCTTGCTTCTGCGCGGTGTTCTCGGAGCCGGTCACTGTCACGGCGTCGGGGAACTCCTTCTTCAGTTCGGCAACCACCTCCTTGAGGTAGGCGAACATTATCAGTTTCTCCCCGCCGTCAATCACATCGTGGATGAACTCCGAAACGGCCTTTATCTTCCCTCTGGCGGCTATCTGCTTCAGTATACCCATCCGCACCATCACCTCGCCTCTCATCGCTCTGGAGACCTTCTCGTCGTCCGCGTTCTTGTATTCGCGAAGATACTTGATCAGGTCTTTCTCGGCGTCGAGGTACTCCTTTCGGTTGGTGATGTCGCAGGTGACGTACTGGCGCATCTTGTCGGGCAGCTGGGTCAATACCTTCTGTTTCTCCCGCCTGAAGAAGCAGGACACCGACAGACGGTAGTTCAACTCCTTGACGTGCGACGCCATCTTCGGTCCATCGCAGTAGCGGGAGACAAAGGTGCGGTATCCGCCGAAGTCTTCAAGACGGTTGAGGATTTTCAACTGCTGGATGAGGTCGGTGTTGTTGTTGACAACCGGCGTTCCGGTCAGGGCGAAAATCCATTTCTTCCCCTTGCAGATGCCCTCCATTATCTTGCTCTGCTGCGTCTTTGAAGACTTGCACTTGTGGCTCTCGTCTATGATTACGCTCTTGAAGATGTCTATCCGAGGGTCGAACTCAAGGGAGCGGAGGGTGAATCGGGAGTGGTCCTTTATCTTGGTCACAAAGAATTTCTTCAGCGACTCGTAGTTGGTGATGAACACCGGCGCGGCCGATTCTCCGTTGGGCTTCCTCAACTCCCAATAGCGGTGCCAGCAATCCTTGTTGCGGTCATCCAGAATCACGGCGTTGACACCGCCGAACTTCTTGAACTCACGCTGCCAATTGATTTTAAGGCTCGCAGGACAGACAACGAGTGTAGGGAAGGTCTCTCCATACTCTTGCAGTTCTTTGTGGGCCTTGACGACCGTGCAAATGGCCTGAGCGGATTTTCCCAGACCCGGTTGATCCCCGAATATACATCGCTTGTGGTCAAGGGCGTAACGCACGCCCTCCAGCTGGTACGGATAGAGGTCAAGCAGCATATAGTGCTCGCCGACGAATTCCTTCATCGGCGGTATCTCGTACACCACGTCCTGCTCCTCGTCGCGCCGCTCTATGCTTGAGCAGAAGCGGCACTTCACCGCCCAATTGGCGAAAGCCTCCACATACCACTTGGCGTCGTTGCCAGGGGGATAGTTGGGGGAGTTTTTGACTATCACCCAAGCCTTCTCGGAGCCGTCCCAACGAGGATGCGAAGGCACTCGCTTGATGACTTCAATCAGCTTGGGGTGATAGTCGAAGCACAGCCGATAGGCGCGGGGCGTCTCGGTGATGTAGATGGGACGCATCGTTTAGTTCGGCTGGATGTTGATGGGCGGCGCGGATGCCGTTGCCGCTACTCCCGCGAAGGGGTCTCCCTCGTCAAGGTCGAGCGTCAACTGCTTCGCCGCCCATTTCTTCTCAAGTATGTAGCACTCCACTTCGTAGAAGAAGCCGCGCACCGCGATGTTGAACTCGTTGAGATGCGGCCAGTCGGTCAGATCTGCTCGGAGCTCCACGGCGGGAGTGGTGACGGACAGCGTCTGGCCGGTCTTCAACTCCCGCTCCCCTGTCAGCGTCACCATCGGGCAGACATCGTCTGCCGCCATAGCGACCGCGCTGACGGACAGCTTGCGGAGAAGGTCGGCCATCTCTACGGTGTCCAATTCATCCCAGAGGATGCGGGACGCCTCCTTCTGCTCGGTCAGGTCGGCGAAGTAGGGAACGAGCCGCCCCAACGCGGTCAGCACGTCGGGGTGGCATACGTTCTTGCCTTTCATCGTTATCTCGTTGCCGTCCTCGTCTATGTAGACGGCATTCAGCGTCCCATCTTTGGTGAGACGCGCTTTCTTTACCAATATACTCATCTGTGTCGGTATTCGTTAATGAATGCTTGATAGTTTCTGTCGGCGGGCAACGGAAGGTTGATACCGAACTCGGTGGCGGCGTCTGCCTTCACCTTGTCAAGGTACTGCGACATCTGGAGCGTGTTGAGGTCGGTTGTAGAGCCGACCACCGTCACCCATCTGCCTTTCACCGCGATCTGCCGCTGTAGGAACTTGGCCTTGTAGTAGTCGTGGAAATCGTCCTTGCTCTGGCCGGTCGACTCCTCCATACACTTGTACCACATCCACATCAGGGAGTTCTGCGGCACGGTGCGGGGTTGTGTCTTGCGGGTTATGCGGACGGTGTAGACGCCGTTGGATAGCTTGTCGCAAAGGTAGTCGAAGGATTGCTCCATCTCTATCTTGCCGTCGCGCTTGGTCAGGGTGGTTTCCATTAGTTGAAAGTTACGTCCGTGTCATCTCCGACCTTGAGATTTTTCGTGTCTTTCCCTGCGAGCCAAAGGTTCCAGGCTCTTGCAATCAATCGGAGTTTATAACTATATGGCATATGGGACGTCCTGCTCAGTCTGTCACGATAAAGCCTATCGCGGAGTGCTACCAAGACTTTACTCTCATTGCCACCGAAGAAGAGGCTGTTGAAAAACTTCTCCACTTTTTCAGCAGGGCGTAACCTATAAATCACAAGATAGGCATAGATGCTGCCGACCTCCTTTATGGTAAGGATGTTCAACTTGTCTCGCCCACGGCTCCCCATTCGATATGCCCTCTGGTAAATGTCAGGATGCCGGCCATACTCTTCCAGCATCTTATCCTTGTTCATCTTTGCCTTGAGAGAGGCAGAAGAAACTCCTCCGATAGCGTGGCCAGTCACACCATTGGCAAGGTTTAACGTTCCCCTGACTATGGACGATACCCCAGACGCGTTCTCAATTTTCATTATTCCGAACACGTCGCTATCCTTTCTGCCCCTGCCATCATCGATTGTGTAAAACACCTCATCATCTACGTCTGAGATGATACAGTAGTGATACGAACATCCTGAGGCGATAATTGCCAGCAAACGGTGTTGGCCATCTATAAGCCTCCCGCTCTGGGAGAAGACTATCGAGTCTCCGTTCTCTTTCCATTGGCCTTGGAGCATCAAAGTTTTGTAGTAGTCTACTGTCGGTTGATGCACGTTTCGATTGCCGATGTTGTGCTTCAACATCTCCTCCGCAATTTGCGGGGTTATGAGTTTTATTTCTGTTTTCATTTTTGTTGTGAATTTTAGGTTTGACTTGTAAAATGCCCCGCCAGAACCAACTGGCGGGGCGGGGTTATTAGAACTGCTGGTTATTCTGCGCCGGGTACTGCCCGAACGCCTGTTGCGGATATTGCGGTTGCTGCTGATACCCTTGCGGCGGGTACTGCTGGTACTGCGGTTGTTGATACTGCGGCTGCGGTTGCTGAACCGGCTGCTGGTACGGCTGGAAAAGCGTCACGCTGTGCCCCTTCGTGGACACGAACACCTTGCCGTCCCTTCCCTCGCGGCCTCTGCCGTAGCCTTCCACGTTCACGCGCTGGCCGACTTGGAACTGGTCCAAGATAGCCATCTTCTCGCCCGTAAACTCAAAGACGTAGGGGCTTGTGAACACTTGCCCGTCCTGCTTGGTGAAGGAGTCCTCGACCACGAGTTCCCGCTTCTGGAACGTGTCCGTCACCTGAATTACCGGGCTGATTGAACGAATGGTGACGGCCGTTGCTGTAGTCTTAATCATCTATCTTTTGCTTTAAGGTAAAACTTCCTTTTCTTGTCTTCTCCACAAGGAAACTCTTGTAGAGGTCGGGATGCGCTTTCTTGAACGCGGTGGTGTCGAAGGCGGTGGTGGTGCTGTCTGCCGAGAGACTTGCGGTGAAGCGGTCGCACTTGAAGGACTTGACTTGGTTCTCCTCCATCGCGGCACGCAACGCTTTCTTCGCGGCATCCATCTTGGCCTTGAGCTCCGCCTCCTCCTTGAGAAGGTCCGCTATGTAGCCGACCACGTCCTCGGGAACCACCGGCACTTTCTCCTCCACCACCGCAGGCGTGGAGGAAATTCCGAACACGCTCGGATCGTGGTGGAAATACGTCGGGCCGTTGTCGGTGAAGATGTAGTCCGTGGTGAGCAGTTCCTTCACCAACGCTCTCGACTTGCGCTCTATCACCCAGAAGGCGGCGTCATCCTTGCGGAGCCAGTTGCAGGCCAACCCCTCTACCTTCATCTCTGGATTCTCCCTCTCAAAGAGTTCGGCATAGATTGACAACTGCCAGGAAAGATATTCCTTCAGCGCCTCCTTACCGCTCATAAACTCGTTGTCGCGGAAATATCCGCACGTAGGATAAAGGTCGATGTTGTTGGTCTTGGTGTCCACCAGCCAGATGCCGCCGGTCTCCTTCCTCAACCATATGTTGTCTATCTGACTCGCCCACTTGTTCTCATCGGAGACGGTGTGCTCGTTGGCGAGCGGCTCAAACCCGCACTTGTCGCGGTGCTCTATGTAGCACATCAACTCGTGACTGACATCCCAAGTCTCGTCCACATAGCGGACGTTGTCGCGTTTCTCGCATCCATACTTGGTGCGGACGGTCTGGACGGTCTGGGGAACGCCGAGCTCGTCGAAGGTCTGGATGGCGTGGTGTGTCGCCGTGCCTCTGCTTCCCGCCCTCGGTATCACGAAGTCGGCGGTGTAGTCGCTGGCGTCGGGATATACACCCAATCCGAGGATTGAGTGTATAAGACCCGTAATGCCGAGCAACCTCTTCTCACCCAACATATAGGTGTGCGTCTCCTCGTTGAAGGAGACAGGGGATTGCTTGAATTTCATTTCGCTGATTCGTTGAGTTTCTTGCTTACTGCCGCGGCGGCTTTGTAGAACTCGGTGCCGTTCTGGCACATCGCGGGACTCTCGTTCGCCCACTTGGTCCAGCAGTTGCTGAAGTCGTCGCGGGTCTTGCAGGCGTTGAGCTCTCCGAGTGCCTGCTGGAGCTGGCCGCCCGTGAAGAGGCCGGCGGTCTTGACGGCGCTGCCCTTCTTCTTGTCTGCGTCGGTGGCGGCGTTGCCGTCATCGTCGGTGTCTCCCGCGATGCCGAGGATCGCGCTCAACGCGTAACGCTTGGTGTAGGTGATGGCGCTTCCTCTGTCCTGCTGGCTCTTGTAGTTGCCGAGGGGGCAGATGGACTTGAGCCACTGACCGCTCTTGTGGGTGAGCAGTGTGATGAGGTCTCCCCCGCTCAATATCTGCGCCACGGCCAGACCGTTCTTGGCGAGTAACGGCTGGACGGCCTTCAGAATGCCGCTCAAGTCGACATACTTGCTCTTGAAATAGGGGTTGCTTGAGTTGAGTGCGGGTTGCTCCACCTCGCCCTGGAAGGCCGAGAGTGCCGTTGTCAACTGGTCGATGCTCGCGCTCATAAACGAGGGAGCGCATAAGGTTGTGTTCTCTTCCATTTTTCTTTGGTTATTTGTGGTTTGACTTGTTATTAATGTACTGTAAAGTTAGCCAATAAAAGCAAGATATGCAAGCAGATAGAGCACCATTTTCAGCACTTTTCTCCGTTTTTTTCTCTCGCTATCCAGTCGGCCATCTCTATCAGCGCCTCGCCCATCTTTCGGATGTGCTCCTCGTGAAGGAATATGCGCTGCTTGTGTTGCTGACGGTCCTTGTCGGTGGAGATTTCCGTCTCCACTACATAATGATGGTCTTTGCTGTCCTTGTGGACGTCGACGTAATAGACCCTTGTACCGCCGCTGATGGTGATTGTCTTCAGTGGGGTCATTTCGATGATGTTTTGATGATGGTTGGGAGTGAGGGAGTCGAACCCTCCTATGGGCAGTCGGACGGCCCGTTTCACAACGTGGCGTCTTGAACACACCTTACTACTTTCCGAGAAAAACAGATTTATCTTAACTTAACAGTTTTGCATATCGACTGCAACCACCGGAACCCGGCGCTTACTCCCATTGTGCCGAGATAACCCGCTCGGCTCGGGGATTGATCCGTGACATATACCCTCGCGGGCGCTTCTGTGTCCGATGAATGAAAAGTCAATTCTACTAATTACGTCTTAATGCAAAGTAGCGGCCCTCACGGGCTATCTCATATTGCGGCAGTGCATCAGAACCTGCGCTGCGTTGCACTGCCACTTGCCGTTCTGCTTGGGGGATGGCTTGACCGCCTCTATCTTGCCGGCGGCTATCAGCCCCTCAAGTTTCTTCGCGCCTCCCACGATGCGGGCGGCGGTGTCCTTGCCGAAGGTCTGACCCTCCATCACCGCCAGGATGTTGGTGAGAAGGATTTCCGACCTGTTGAGCGACCGCACCATCACGATACCCTTGTGACGTCGACGCAGGCGTTGTCTATGTCGAGTCTGGTTTTCCAACTGCGCCCCTCCACCCGCTCGGGCACCAGCGAGGTGCTCGGCAACGTGCGGAGCGAATTGTAGTTGTAGTCCGCGATGGGGAATCTCACAACGTCGCCGACCTCCATCTTGCGGAACTCGTCGACCGCCTTTTCGGTGGCGATTCTTATCTCTTTTGTTTTCTCCATAGTCTTCTGATTTTGATTTGGGAGCGGTGAAGGGATTCGCACCCTTGCCGGACGGCTCACTCGACACCGCTCTGATATGATTGTAAACCTATACGCGCCGATTGATTGTTGTTGATGTTGTAGGGATGATCGGAACGCTCGGTTCGCATTCTCTGGTTAATCACTATGCCCGCTTGCTGGCCACGGCCGGAGCGCCCACCGTTCGTATCACTGGCCTTCGATGTGCCGCAGGCGGCTGCATCTTTCCCAGCTACTCATCATCGGGCTTGCCGACCGTTCTCGGCAGTTCCCTCTGGAATTCTCCATACGTCAAGGTTCTCTTCTTTGGTGGTGGCCAGCGGAGGACCCGAACCTCCGGCCTCTCGGCTCTCCTCGTATTTTTAAGAGAGGCGTCCACGCCTGGCCTTGTGCCGGTCTTTCCCGGCTGTCAGAAATTAAACATACTAACTTTTTCAGAACGACACCCTCGCGGGCTTGGCGGGAACGGAGGCGACGAAACCTCAACCTTCGGAAAAGCTAATGGCGTGCAAGGAGGCGTTTCCCTTGCTGTTTCGTTCCCAGTGTCCTCCCCAATCGCGGAGGAGGACTATACTCTAAAAATATGTTAAGCGAACGTTTCTCGCACCTCTGCGCGACGGAGCCCTCGCGGGTTGCCCTTCGTGAATGCGGGGGCGGTCAAGCCCCGGCATCCTTGCCCGTCTCTCCGGGCCGTCTGACTTGCAGGCTAATCTTTAGGGTAGATGGTGTTCATCAAATTAGCAATAGACTGGACTTGCGTCCTGACGCGGTTCTCGCGGCCGATTGAGTCGAGCCACCACTTGTTGTAGTCCGCGGCTCTCTTCTCCGCGTCGGCGAGCTTCGCTCCCTTCGGCGTCTGGGAGACCAGCTCCACGTTGAGGTTGAGGTCTGTGAGTTTTGCGAAGTCGCTCTCCGCACGGAAGTCGGGATAGATGACGTAGATGCATCCGTTCTCGATGTCGCTCTCGACGTCACATCCGTTTCCGAAAATGTCTTCAAGGATTCCACACTCACCGAGGTCGGCGAGGTTCACGTCCCACTTTTCAATCTTTGCAATCTTCATAGTTCTGTTCTGTTTTTGGTATGGTTTGACTTGTTAGATACTGTACTGTTTGTCCCAGCGACGGTAGAGGAGGTTGCCGCCTACCATCATAGCGATGCCGACTGCCTTCGAGAGAAGAAGACGGCCCATATCCTCGCTGTCAGCGCAGAGGAGGATGAATCCGAGCGCGATGAGCGCGATCACGATGCTTTGCTTGAAAAATTTCTTTGCCTTTGCCATAATACGTAATTTTTTTGTTGACGTTTTTCTTGCAAAAATCAACCACACTTGCTAATTTTGTGATGATTGATTTAAGTTGATGCAAAGTTAATCCATTTGGACTAATATTCCAAATAAAAAATCTCCATATGGATTAATTTAACAATTATTAACAATAGGGATGATATGGAAAGGTCGAACGAGAGGCTGGCCCAGCTGATAAAATTCTACAACTCGAACATAAGGGCGTTTTCAATCAAGTGCAAGATATCGCAGCCGACCCTTGACAAGCAGGTGAAGGGAAAGCGTTCCGTCAGTCTGGAGACGTTGCAGGCCGTCGCGGCGGCTTGTCCCGAGGTCTCCCGCGACTGGCTCTTTATGGGCGAGGGCGATATGCTGAAGTCCGAAGGCAAGGAAGCGGAACGCATCGCCAAACTGGTTGACACCATCACCACGCTCCAGGAAGTAATCGAAATCAAGAACCAAACGATAGCGGACCTCAAGGCCCGCGTAAACTGACACTACTATGGCAAATTTCGCAAAGAATCTCGCAAAAGGCTTCGTGCGCTCGGCGGTCAACCAAGTCGGTCGCGACGGAGGAAGGGTTGTCTCCAACCAAATCTACAACGGAAAGAACTACGTTCCGGTCAAGAACGTGGGCGACGAGCCTCTGGGTGCGGCTCCGTCATCGCAGACGCCGCCACCGCCCTACACCGGCACGGTGGACGTCTCGATGGAGATGCCGAACGTCGGCTTCTCGTCGGGGAAATACGTCCTCTTCACTCTGCTCTGCGTCCTGCTCTGGCCCATCGGCACGCTGATCACGCTGATCGTCGGCATCACGCAGTTCGGACGGACCACGGCGAAGATAACGTGGGAGGAGAGCGAGGCGCAGTGGGCGGCCGACAAGCGATACAAGATGGGCGCACGCTATCTGGGCCACGTCACGGTCAAGAAGAGCCGCGAGGTTCCCGCCCCTCCCTACATCAAGGAGCAGTACCGCAGAAACGGCATCACGCTGATGCTCATCGCGGCCGTCACGGGCATCGCCATCGGGCTGGTGGTCTGGCTCTCCTGACACCAACATTTCCGAATTATTGTCGGAGGCTTTCCACACACCCTTGCGGGTAGGTGAATATCAATGACTTGCGGGCATTTGGAACAATTATTAACGAATTTTGTTAATTTTATGTGATAGATGTAATAACCCTATGGCCGGAAATCACGACGGCCTGGATATAAAACAATGATAATGATGAAATTTACACCTGTATTGTTTTGTGGAGCCGCGTTGGCGGCCTTGAGTGCAAATGCCGAATCACTACCGAAAGATTCCATCACCACCCTTCCGGAGGTTGTCGCCACCGGGGAGGGAAAAGTAAACGTCGAACTTCTTCCTCTCGATGTGGACATCGTGACGGCGAGAGAAATCGAGAAAAGCACGGAGACATCGCTTCTGCCGGTGCTCGTGAACAAAGTGCCGGGACTCTTCGTCACCGAGCGCGGCATGGCCGGCTACGGAGTGTCGGGCGGAGCCGCGGGCACGGTGAACATCCGCGGTGTGGGTCAGGGCAACAAGGTGCTCTTCCTCATCGACGGTCAGCCGCAATGGGCCGGAGTGTTCGGCCACGCCCTTCCCGACACGTATGTGGCCAACGGCGTGGAGCGCGTTGAGGTTGTGAAGGGTCCGTCGTCGCTTCTCTACGGTTCGAACGCTATGGGAGGATCGGTGAACATCATCACCCGCAAGAACTTCCGGGAGGGTTTCTCGGGAAGCGCCCGGGCGATGTTCGGATCATATTCCACGCAGAAATTCGGTGTCAACACCGGGTTCAAGTTCGGCAAATGGAGCGGATCGGTAGGCGGCCAGCTCGACCGCAGCAACGGCAACCGCTCGGGGAGCGAGTTCTGGCAGGCCAACGAACTGATGACGCTCAACTATGATTTCAACCGCCACTGGCAGGTAGGCGCCACCGTCGACATGACCCAGACGAAGGCCAACTACCCCGGCACGACTCAGGCGCCGCTTCTGGATATGTGGACATACGTGAAGCGCGGCACGGCCTCGCTGCGCGTGAGCAACCACTACAACATCGTGAACGGCGGACTGCAGGTTTACGGCAACTGGGGCCGCAACCGCGTCGACGACGGCCACGCACCCACCGCGGAGCCGACCGACTATATCTTCAACTCCACCGACTACAACGTGGGCTTCACCCTCTACGAGACCGTGAATCCCTGGCGCGACAACGATCTGAGCGCCGGTGTGGACTTCGTGCACTGGGGCGGCCACAACTGGAACGCCGGCAAGGAGACAGGCGAGCGCAGCGCGGAATTCCGTCACTGCATCAACGAGATAGCCGGCTACATAATGATGCAGCAGGGCTTCTGGCACGATCTCCTCTCGCTCAACGCCGGAGTGCGCCTGCAGCACAGCGGCCAATACGGCAACGAATGGATCCCCCAGGCCGGCTTCATCCTGAAGCCTTACAAGGGTGGAAGCCTCCGCTTCAACTTCGCCAAAGGATTCCGCGCCCCCAACATGCGCGAGCTCTATCTCTACATGCCCGCCAATCCCGACCTGAAGCCCGAGTATTCGCTGAACTACGACGTTGAGTTCCGCCAGATACTGCTCGACGGCCGACTCAACTTCGGACTGAGCCTCTTCTTCATCGACGGCAAGGACATGATCCAGATGGAGATGATCGACGGGCGTCGCAAGAACATGAACGTTGGCCGCTTCATCAACAAGGGTTTCGAGATCGACGCCGCCTGGCGCATAGCCCGCGACTGGAACATCTCCGCCAACTACAGCTATCTGCATACCGACGCCAAGATTCTCGGCGCACCGAAAAACAAGCTGAACGCCGAGCTCAACTACACCCCGCGCAGCTGGGAATTCACCGTACAGAACGAGAACATCTGGAGCCTCTACACTGGCGATCCGGCAGGCAACCACAGCTACTCGCTTCTGAACCTGAAGGCCGCCTACACCTACGGCACGCGCGTGCCGATCACCTTCTTCGTGAAGGCCGACAACATCACCAACAAGCATTACGAGGTGATCTACGGTTGCCCGATGCCCGGCATCACCCTGATGGGCGGCGTTCAGGTGAAATTCTGACAAACGAATCCTGGCATTCATGTCTGACATTCATATATGAATAGACTCCGAATACTTCTCTTTCTGCAATTTTCAGTCTGGGGCGCGTATCTTACGTGCCTCGGACAGTTTTTGGGTCCGGCGGGTCTGGGACGCGACATCCAGTGGTTTTACACCGCCGTGGGGATAGTGTCGCTGGTGATGCCGGCGCTGATGGGGAATATCTCCGACCGCTGGGTGATGCCGCAGCGCCTGCTGGCGTTCTGCCATCTCGCCGCCGCCTGCTTCATGGCGCTGGCGTGGCTCTACGCCCGGACACACGCCCAGCTGGAATTCTGGCCCTTCTTCCTGCTCTATCTGGCGTTTCTGGCCTTCTACCAGCCCTCGATAGCCCTGGCCAACGTGACATGCTTCTCGCTGATAAGAATGGCCGGCAGAGAGCCCCGGAGCGTCTTTCCGGGTGTGCGCATGTTCGGTACGCTGGGTTTCATTGCGGCGATGCTCTTCGTGAACTGCTTCTACTTTCACGACGGAGCGTGGGGACTGACCATGTCGGAAACCTCGCCGATGGCCCGCTACAGATTCCAATACACCGACGGAATGCTGCTGGTGAGCTCGATCCTGGGATTCGCCACCTTCCTCTATACCCTCACCTTGCCCAGAATAGCCGTCTACCGGAGCGAGACTCACGCACGCAAACTCGGTTTCATCGACCTGATAGGCTGGCGTGCCTTTACCCTCTTCCGCAAGAGGAGGCTGGCGGTGTTCTTCATCTTCGCCATTCTGGCCGGCGTGTGCCTGCAGATCACCAACGGATACGCCACCCCCTTCATCACGCACTTCGTAGGAATGCCCGAGTATTCCGACTCGTTCGCGGCAGGCAACGCCAACCTGCTCTTCTCGCTCTCGCAGATCTCCGAACTGCTGTGCGTGCTGCTGATACCCTTCTTTCTGAAGCGGTTCGGGATAAAGTGGACCATCGCCACGTCGCTGCTGGCGTGGTCGCTGCGGTTCGCGCTGTTCGGATGGGGAAATCCGGGCGACGGACTCTGGATGCTTATACTCTCGATGGTGGTTTACGGCGTGGCCTTCAACTTCTTCAACATCGCCGGAGCGCTCTATATCGAGAAGGAGGCTCCGCAGCGGATGAAAGGCGCCTCGCAGGGGATACTGATGCTGATGAGCAACGGAGTGGGAGCGACGCTTGGGATGATGGGAGCCGGAGCGATAGTCAACCGGTTCTGCCACTGGACGATGGTCGACGGTCGCCGCCTCTTCATGGGCGACTGGGAGACACCCTGGCTCATCTTCGCCGGCTATGCGCTGGCAATATGCGTCCTTTTCCTGATCTTCTTTCCCGGGAGGAAAGGGTTAAAGAGTGAAAGAGTGAAAGAGTGAAAGAGTGAAAGAGTTAAGGAATTAAAGAGTTAAAGAGTTGAAGAGTTAAAGAATTTGGGCGGCGCCTCCTGCGGATTGGAGAGGCGTCGCCCTTAACCTAAAACAAACTATTTCACTTCTCGATTGTGAGTTTTCGGAGGGGAAGGTCCCATCGGGTTTAGCTGGCCCGCCGCGTTTTGCGGTCGGCCGTGGAGTTCCCCCTGCGGGAATCAATAGAATTTAGCGAGTTCGCTTTCGAGTTCCTGGAGGGGACGGGCACCAGCGGCGCGCCATTTCACCTCGCCGTTCTGGAAGATCATGAACGTGGGGACCGAGCGGACGTTGAACACCGAGGAGAGCTGCTGGTTCTTGTCGATGTCGATCTTGATGATGCGGGCCTTCTCGCCCACCTTGCCGGCGAGTTCCTCGAGCACGGGATGCATCATCTTGCAGGGGCCACACCATGTGGCGAAAAAGTCGACCAAAACAGGTTTCTCGGATTTGATAATGTCATCAAATTTTTCCATAGTAATATTTTAATTTAGTTCTTTCTATCGTGTGTTTCTATCATAGATAACAATCGAATCGGCAAGTTGTTGAGCAGATTTTTTGGCGGATTTGCAAAAATTCCGTATATTTGCAGAGGAAGTCGGGAGGCGGCCCGAAAGCCCCGATACGACAGTCGGCCTCTGCCCCGCTTCCCCATGAATTACCAATATACACTCAAAACAACCTGAATCTAATATCCAGAACAGAAATGAAAGCTAACTTCGAGCTCAATCCCAATGCAGTGGTGAGATATCTGCAGAAACCGGCCGAGGAATTCCGCAGGGAAGACATCGTCCGTTTCGTGAAAGGAAACGGCATCCGCATGATCAACTTCATGTATCCGGCCGACGACAACCGCCTGAAGACCCTCAACTTCGTGATCAACTCCGAGGAATATCTCGACTCGATCCTTACGTTCGGCGAGCGTGTTGACGGTTCGAGCCTCTTCCCCTTCATCGAGTCAGGCAACAGCGACCTCTACGTGATTCCGCGCTACGCCACCGCCTTCCTCGACCCCTTCGCCGAGATTCCGACCCTGACGATGCTCTGCTCCTTCTTCAACAACGAAGGACGGCCGATGCCATCCTCGCCCGACTATTCGCTCCGCAAAGCCGTTGAGGCCTTCCGCCAGACCACGGGGATGGACTTCTACGCCATGGGCGAGCTGGAATATTACGTGATTTCCGACGACAACGAGCTTTTCCAGGCCACCGACCAGAAGGGATATCACGAGTCGGCGCCCTTCGCCAAGTTCAACGACTTCCGCGCCGAGTGCATGTCGCTCATAGCCCAGGCAGGGGGCCAGATAAAATACGGCCACAACGAGGTGGGCAACTTCACCCTCAACGGCAAGATTTTCGAGCAGAACGAGATAGAGTTCCTGCCCGTGCCCGCACTGGACGCCGCCGACACCCTGATGCTGGCCAAATGGATTATCCGCACGGCAGGCATGCGCCGCGGCTACGACGTGACCTTCGCCCCGAAGATCACGGAGGGAAAGGCCGGTTCGGGACTGCATATCCACTTCAAACTGATGAAAGAGGGCAAGAACATGATGACGAAGAACGGCAAACTCAGCGACGACGCCAAGAAGGCTATCGTCGGCATCCTGGAGCATGCCGCCGCCATCACCGCAATGGGCAACAAGGTGCCCACGAGCTATTTCCGTCTCGTTCCGCATCAGGAGGCGCCGACATCGATATGCTGGGGCGACCGCAACCGCTCCGTGCTTATCCGCGTGCCGCTGGGCTGGACCGGCGAGAACGACATGTGCTCGCAGGCGAATCCGCTCGAGACTCCGGCCGCAGTCACCCCCGACAAGCAGACCGTGGAACTCCGTTCGGCCGACTGCAGCGCCAACATCTATCAGTTGCTGGCCGGCATGATCGTGGCCGCGCGCACCGGTTTCGAGATGAAAAACGCCCTGAAGCGTGCCGACGAGCTCTATGTGAACGTCAACATCCACCATGCCGACCAGGCCGAGAAACTCGCCTCGCTGGCGTCGCTGCCCGACAGCTGTTCGGCATCTGCAAAGGCCCTGGAGGCCGACCGCGCCGTGTTCGAGGCCCTCGACATCTTCGCGCCGCAGATGATCGACGGCATCGTGAAGCAGCTCAAGCAATACCGCGACAAGAACCTGCGCGCCGAGATCGGGCAGAACCGTCAGGAGATGCTCGACCTCGTGAACAAATACTGGCACTGCGGATAATCCCTCCACCCGGGAGATAGAAACAAATCGCAGGGACAGCTGTTGACAAAGTAAATGGAAAGAATGGAAAGAATTGAAAGGATACAGTTGTCGGCCCTGGACAGCGGGATGCTGGAGCGCGTGAAGGAGCTCTATTTCTCGGCCTTCCCCGAGGAGGAGAGAAGGCCCTGGGAGAGCTTGCTCGCCGCACTTGCCGACCCCGCGTCGGGCTATGAGATGCGCGTCTATCTTCTCGACGGAGAATTCGCAGGATTCATAAGCAGCTGGGACCTCGAGGGGTTCCGCTATATAGAGCATTTCGCCACCTCCCCCCATCTGCGTGGGCGAGGACTCGGCGCTAAGATAATCGAACAGGAGAGGAAGGATTGCGTCCTTCCTCTCCTGCTTGAAGTGGAGCCGGCCTCAACGGGGGATATGGCCCGAAGGCGGATAGGTTTTTACGAGCGCTGCGGTTTCACGGGGCATGAGGATATCCCCTACCGGCAGCCGGCCTATGCCGAGGGACTGCCGGCGGTGGAGCTGATGCTGATGACCACGGGGCCCATAGCGGAACCTGAGCCGCTCATTCGCGAGCTGCACTCGCGAGTGTATGGGGCATGAATGGGCTCTGACGATCTCTTCGGGGTTTCCATCACCCAACGAGCCATCAGGCAGAAAGGGTCTCAAGAAATCTGCATAAACATCTGCATATCCGACTCGGGGGAATTGCCGGGGGTGGTTAGCATGTCGCCGACCATCGCGCCGGAGACTCCACCGCGGAGCATACGCTCCGTGGCCTCGCGGCTCAGACGGGCGCGGCCGCCGCAGA
>X378_Fat_Sand_Rat__coassemble_20_pt1 | contig 35801 bp, 25 predicted proteins | sample X378_Fat_Sand_Rat__metabat2_low_PE_004 | metagenome-assembled genome bin X378_Fat_Sand_Rat
TTGGGCTGGCTTGTGGGTCGCGCTGATGCGCGGCCCGTGCACGGGCAAGTTCTTCTTCCGCGGTGATGAGCCTCGTCCTCAAAGGTTCGGCCTGACGGTCGCCAGCTGCCTGAAACTCCGCCTGGAGTTTCTTTCGCATGGTGGGCTCGGCGGCCTTCAATTGCTCATTTTCTTCCTTCAGTTGTTTGTTTTCCTCCTCGAGGCGTTTGATTTTACCCATTCCGAGCAGACTGGCGGCTCCGGAAAGGATGGCGTTGCCACTTTCTGAGTTGGCTTGCTTGGCCTTTTCTTTCCGTATCTTTTCCAGCTCGGCTGTCTCGGATTTGAGTTCGGCGTTGCGCTTCATCGTCGCATCACACTCACTCTGTGCAACCTCGGCTCTTCGAACAGCATCATCCGTTTCGCGTCGCTGTTTCGCCAGAATGAAGTCACCTCGCTTAAGATGTTCGGCGCCTGTTTCGGCTTTGGCCGTACCGCGTTCCATGTTCAGGCATTGTGCCGCCAGATCCTGCATGGCGCTCGTGTCACGATGTTTGAGTTTGCATGTCTGGCCGGTGGAATGGTCAATCCAATCCCATACGATGTGTGCGTGACAGTTCGGCCGCCATGATTTGGAATGCTCCGGATTCTCGAAGTGGCCCTCATCGAGATGGAGATGAATCTGCAAGGGAGTGATGCCCCATCGCTCCCGGCAGAGGTCGCAGAAATCTCGGAGCTCGGACATAGAGGTGTCCGGTCGACATACAACCACGCCCACCCTGATGGCCGAGCAGCCTTGCACTGTTGTAACTCGGCCGGTCTTTTTGTTGACCCGTTGGCGCTCCTTCATCTGCATGCTCCGGCCGGTCTTTTCCTTGACCAGCGCCTTGAGAAACTCAAGGTGTTCGGTAAGATTCGAACCTTGCAGATCAGCTGAAGTCCAGGAGAGATTATCGGCGGACAGATCAGTTCGGATATAAATGTGTTCGGGCTTTAGACGTGCCATGTACTCGGCACTCCTTTTGTTGTGGGCCTCGCATTGCCCTATGTTGCAAGGCTCGATATGTACGGAAGTTTGAGACATACAAAAAGAATTTTTAGTGTGATAGAATTGGTTAGGACAGTCCCCTCGGGAGAGCCTGCAAACTACGCAGTAGTTATAGTAGGCTATAAGAGCGGACAAGTCCGTCTAAAACCTCACCGGCAAGCCGGAGCTATTGGAGCAGGAAATCGGCGATGTCCCACTGTCGCTCCAATTGCTCGGGTGTTGCCTGGTTTAAAATAGAATAGGCGACATTAGCCGATTGGCACACTCTCCGCAGCATAGGGAGCTTGGCTTCCCACTTGGCCACTGCGTCGAGGTCGGGAACCAACCAGACTTCGCGCCCACGCAGTGCCTCGATTGCCTCGGGATTGAGACAACCTTGGCAGCCTCCGGTGGCAAGCCAAGTGAACTGCGGGAAGAAATGCGCGCAGATGATGGCCGTCTTTTCCGACTCCACCAGCATCACTTTGTTGGCTGGATTGGCAGTCAACAGATGCTCGCCGAAAAAGCACTGCCTGAGGTTGAAATTCCGCAGCGCGTACAACGAGTGCATCCACGTGACGTTGAAGCCGCCGGTGCGTACGCGATGTCCGTCGGCGCCGTAACGCATTAACTTGCCGGTGTGCACGCGACCCTTCGAGTCCACTTGCCAGAAGATCGTGGCTCCGGGAATGTGGTGAGTATCGGTGCCAACATGATAGAGATCGAAGAGCCGAGCCACCGCCGCTTCATCACCGAACTTCTCGGCGAGGAAGCGGAAGAGAGGGTTTTCTTGATGTTCGCCGAGGGTCTCCTTCATACTATCTTCGGGGATGAAGGAGGTTGGTTTCGGTTTCGGAATTACAATCGGTTTCCTCGGGAGGTATCCGGAGAGATGCTCCCAAGGTTTGCAGTGGTATCCGCAGTTGAATTCGCGGTCACAGCGACCGAATCTTGTCGCATCCGCCGGCTGGCCTGATTCATCGACATAGGGCACGAAGACTTTGCCATGACCGCATGCCGGACAGGTGAGTTTGTGGCGTGGCCGCGAGTTGTCGAGATGAAAATTTCGCATACGAATGTTAGTTGGATGTTTGAGGTATATATACTTTCTGATGTTTCAACTAACTTTTCAATAGTGAAAGTCAGGGAGAAAACGGAACGGATTTCCCTTCTTCAACTCGCCGTCCACTTGCTCGATCATGCGCTTGTTGATGAGCATTTGAACCAGTCGCTTGACCCGATAGTTGTTCAATTCGATGTTGCCTGACTCAGCATAGCACTCGGGGAGTCTTGCCTCCATCTCTCCTCGTTTGAGAAGAGTGTCGTCGGTGGGGAAGGCCATGCGCAGCGCCTGGCGGTGGACTGACTCGGGGATGTCGGAATAAGGGCTCCAGGCTCCGGCGCCCTTCTCCTCGGATGGCGGTTGATAGCCTTCGAGCAGTGAGGGGAAGCCCTGGTTGTTGATCTCGAAGGCGAATTTCTCGAAAGGCTTGTCGCGGGTATAGACGGCCTCGACGGTGCTTACCATCTCGTTGGTACGGTCGATTTCCACCTTAATGACGGTTTCGGACTTGTTGTTGATTTCAGTGCCGATGTGGCCTCGGGCGTTGTCGTCGCCCTTGTTCTGGTGGATGACCACGTGGAGATGAAGGTCATACTTGTCGGTCCAGCGCATCAGGTGTGACACTACCTCTGTGGATTCGCGCGGGTTGTTGATGTCGCATACCATGTCACGGATACCGTCGATGACCACCAGGCCTATACCTTCGGAGTGGCTGATGACATATTCCATCATGGCGATACGCATCTCCACTGCATAGGGACGCAGGGCGAAAAACTCCATCTGCTGCTTCACCTCGGCGTTGGTCAGGCCTGACATACGGGCCACGCGGCGAAGCACATTGTAGGCATGATAGCGACTCTGCTCCGTGTCGAAGTAGATCACACGCCGCTTTCCTTCAGGAAGATTGCCTTGATACTCCAGTACCTTGCCGCCCGTCAATGCGGCAGCCACCATAGCCGACACGTTGAACGTCTTGCGGCCCTTCGGCTTGCCTATCGACGCGCTGAAATTACCCAACGTGCATGCCGGTTGCTCCTGAATGAACAGCGCCACCGGCGGCGCCAGAATCTCCACATCGATGTCCAGCAGCGCTTCCTGGCACAACTCCGCGATATGCTTTTCAAGATCATTAGGCTCGCTACTCTGTTCCTGCCGATTGACCTCCGCGTTGAAGAGGTCGATAAGAGAATCTCGGTTAGTCATGGTAACCTCCTTTCTGGAATGGCAAGTTGTTGCCGGTTGCGAACGCCGGATAGTGGTAGCGGCTCATGAAGTCGCAGACGTCCTGGGCGCTATACCAGTACTTGTCGTTGAAATGGCTATATCCGATATGGCCATTGTCGCGGAGGGTTTTGAGATACTTGGGATTAACGCGAAGTAACTCGCTCAGTTCCCGGTTGTCATAGATGGGCTTAAGGATACCCATCTCGGTGTATGAAGGTCTGCTTTTCAGTTCCTCCACACTTGCGCGGATCTGCTCCAGCACATCGGCGCTTGAATTGATTTTAGAATAAGACAAAGTTTCATGAAATAAAAATTTTTCTGCCGGGATGGGGTTCAGACCATCCCTGTCAATAATAAACTCTGCCGCGAATTAAGACAGGAGCAGCGGCATCTCCAAATTTTGGATGCCGCTGCCCGTAATTTTTAACGAATCTTGACGAAATCAAGAAATAGGAACATAAAAAGTGAACACTGGAGGAACCGGAATCAGAGATTCGATAGCAATTCTGACCCGGTCATGGCCGTCATCTCGGAGAAGGCAAAGAGCTTTTTGCCAAGGTCTTTGAGGGATGCACCGATGTGATAGACTATTTCATCGATGATGAGAAAGCGGTCGTGGGATCTGCGGTAAATCTGAACAGCTATTGCCGGATATTGTTGGTTGTGACGTTGAAGCGCTTGGCGGAAATCTGGCTTTATTTCCTGGGTGTAAATCATGGCTTTGACTCCCGGCTTGCGTTTGTCGAGCTGAACCAGGACGCTGCCATCCACATAATTGTCAATCAGCACGATGCGTTTCTTTGCTGACTCTATAATCTTGGTGACGATCATGTGCGCATCGAATATCTGACCCTTGAAAAGGATTCCCTCTTTAGGAGGAAGAGAGGTGCGGACAAAGAAGTCGACTTTCTCATCTAGCTTCTGCAAATGTCTTTCATGTTCAGACAATCGTCTGTCAATCCTGTCCTCAAGATGTATCAACCGCTGGTTTATCGAATATCCACGTAGTAGGTATTCTTTCAAAACTTGATTAGCCCAACGTCGGAACATTGTAGCATTTCGACTATTGACCCGATAACCAACCGACAGTATTGCATCAAGATTATAGAATTGAGTTCTATAAATTTTACCGTCTGCGGCAGTATGTTCCAAAATGGAACGAACTGAATCTTCTTCCAATTCTCCTGACTTGAAGATATTTGAAAGATGTTTAGTTATCGCCGGGCGTTTGGTGCCGAATAAATCAGCAATTTGCTGCTGGGTGAGCCACACAGTTTCATTCTCGAGGCGGACCTCGAGTTTCATAGTCTCATCTGGTTGATAGAGGATTATTTCGTTGCTTTCGGGCGTTTCCATATGCGAAGTTAGCAATAAAAACTGATGTTAACAATTATTTGAGGAGGTTCTCGTCGGAGGGGAGATAGCAGTAGTTAAGCTTTTCGACTTCGGAGTTTAGGGTGTCGGGAAGGAAGCGGGCGTAGACGCGTTCGGTGACGTCGGTTGAGGAATGACCAAGAAGCCGGCTGAGGATGGTCATGGTCATCCCGTCGTTGATGGCCAGGACGGCGAAGGTATGTCTGGCGACGTGGAATGAAAGGGTAAAAGGGAGGTCCAGTTGCTGGCCTATGACCGCAAGGGCTTGGTTTATGGTCTTGGTGCCGCTGTTGCGGGCGCGGTAGAGCGCCGGTTCATTGTCGAGATTCAGATCATCCGGAACTACATCGAACACGTATTTTGAATTCGGTCGCTTGGCTCTCCATTTCTTCAGAATCTTGATGGCCGAATCTGTCAGTGGAATGATATGGCGCTTGCTGGTCTTGACCAAAACCTTATTGAGTTCCTTCTTCTCAAGATTGACGTGCCCCCACTGCAGGCTTAGGACATCGACAATGCGCAGTCCGCAGGCATGGAAAGCGAAGAGGAACATCTCTATATAGTCCTTGCGTCGGGGATATTTGTCGGTGGAATAGAAATCCACAAGTTTCGTCAGCTGTTCCTTCGATAGGCTCTTGCCGTCATATTCCTTCTCGTCGTCGCTTTCAAGTTTTGGCTTAGTCTGAATGCGCATATCCTGGATGGCGGCATTAAGGGCTTTGTCTATTACATCCATCTCTGCAGCTGCGGCGCAACCCTTTAAAATAGGAGTAAGGGCATGGTTTATGGTTTCGTCGGAATTTCCCTTGATATTGCGGCGCCAGTCGATGTAGGCGTCTATAAGTTCTTCGGAGACCTCTCCTATATAAATGCCATCAGGCTTATGGGTGCCCTTGTTTGTGGCCCTCAGAAACATGGCGAAAATCCTCATAGCGCTCTCGCCATTCTTGAATCGGCTGTATTTGATCTTGTTGCGCGAGTATTCCGACTGCAGGCGCTTCATCACGAAATCACCGAAGTCTTCGCCCTTGTCCCGCCTGGTGATGGGTTTGTCCTCGAGGAACGCCAGCACCACCTCAGACGTAATCTGATTGGGATGCATCTGGTTGTATCCGTTGAGGCTTGCGTCAATCTTGTTGACCTTGTCGTTTAAGATGGCATTATATCTGGCATACTCCGCACCATAAGATGGGCGCAGCTCTCCACGTCCGTTGTTACCTTTCGGATTCCAGTCTTTAGGGGTTACGCTGATATTTACGCTCCGCCGGATAGGCGATCCGTTGAGGATGTATTCGATATCCAGAGGATACTGCTTGTCCTCTTTAGGATTTCTCGGAGCGCGGAGCCGATAATGCCCCAGCGGGTAAGGTCTCTTTTGCTTTGCCATATTCTGAAGTCTTGGTTTTTTGAAGGAATATGGCGCAAATATAACACATTTTATACAAGTTTAAAAATTTCAGCGGAGATAAATCGCTGATTTTTATACAAGTTTATTTTGCCTTAAAAGGACTTAAAAAGCGGCATACAAGTTTATTTGCATGCCGCTTATAAGTTTGATTATTAGATAATTAAGCCAACTATAGAGGCCTAAAATCCATCAATACTCCTCCTCGTTGAAGAAGAAGTCGTCTTTGCTGGGGTAGTCGGGCCAGATCTCTTCTATGCTTTCGTAGGTCTCGCCTTCGTCTTCGATTTCGTGAAGGTTCTCGATTACTTCCATCGGGGCCCCGCTGCGCATTGCGAAGTCAATCAGCTCTTCTTTCGTTGCGGGCCAGGGCGCGTCTTCAAGCTTCGACGCCAGTTCAAGTGTCCAATACATATGCTTTAGTCTTTGATTTTATTCCTTTTAATATGTTTTTCTTTGTCACAACGTTGCTCCTCCCGTATTTATTATATAAATGCGGAAGTGCATCGCCCGTGGAGGGATTATTTGCCGGGGGAAACACTCCCCGCGCGGCTTTATTTATCCTGCTTCCACACCACTTCGCTGACGCCGAGCATGAAGTTGAGATAGCGGGCGGCGGCGAAGAGATAGTCGGAGAGGCGGTTGATGTAGCGCGTCACGTAGGGGTCGACGTAGCTCTCCTCGGCCAGGTCGAGGATGCGGCGCTCGGCGCGGCGGCACACCACCCTCGCCACGTGGCACTGCGAGGCTATCTGCGAGCCTCCGGGGAGCACGAAGGCCTGGATCTTGGGGGTCTGCTCGTCGAGGGCGTCGATCCAGCCTTCCATCTCCTGGAGCTTGCCGCCGTCCATGAGCGACCGGCAGGCGGGCTCCTCGCCGGGCTTGGGGGCGGTGGCGAGGTAGGCTCCTATGTTGAAGAGCTCGTTCTGCACCTGCTGCAGCTGTCCGCGCACCTCGTCGTTGCATTTCGGGTCGGCGCAGATCACGCCTATTTGCGACGAGAGCTCGTCGACCGTGCCGTAGGCCTCGAGCCTGGGGCTGTTTTTCTTCACTCTTTCCCCGCCCACAAGCGATGTGGTGCCGGCGTCGCCGGTGCGGGTGTATAATGCACTTTTAGCCATGGTTCCAGTGGGTTTTTTATGTTTAACGCGAGGGGGCCGATATTGTTTTAATTGATGAAATAAAGTTAAAAATAAGGAAAGTTTTGAAATTTAACATTATCTTTGCAAATCACTCCTGACCATGAACATGATTTCACGAATCCGCGGCCTCTGGGCCCATACGCTTATAATCCTTTCGGCAACACTGGCGACGGCTCTTCCCGCCGTGGCCTCCGACCCGAACGCTCCGGGCAACGTGCTCTCGCTGCGCGCCTGGAACGTGAACGGCTCGGCCACGCCGCGCCTGACGGCATCGTTCACCATGCCGTTCTACACCCTGTCGGGAAATCCGATTCCAGCCGACTCCATCATATATGTAAAGGTGTCTACCACCGAGGGCGCCGTCAATGCCGCGGGCTACGCCGGATTGACGATGTCGATCATCGTCGACGCCCTCCAGGGGGAGAACACGGTCAGGGTCGTGCCTTATTTCCGCAGCCTCTACGGCGAGGAGTCGACGGTGAAGGCCTACGCGGGTCTGGACATTCCCGCCGCGCCGAGCGTTTTGACCGTGACCACGCCCCCCGACCTGAGCAGCATGAGCGTCGGCTGGGAGGCTCCGGTGGCGGGATACCACGCGGCCACGCTGCAGCAGGACGATCCGGTGGGCTACGACATCTATCTCGACCGGACCGGGGAATACCTTCCGGCCGACCGGCCGGAACTGTGGGAATATCTCGGCGACAACGGGACGCAGACGAGTTTCTCGTATGTATATCAGGAAAAAGGGGAGCAGGGGCTTGTGAGGATCGGAGTGAGAAGCCGGAACGGGCTGGGACAATGTCCCGAGCTGGCCGTGGCCTCGGAGGTGCTGGGCGAGTCGTACAGACTCCCTTTCAGCGAGGATTTTGAGGAAGGGGAGGGGACTCCCGCCACGAAGGCGTGGACCTTCCCGCAGCCGTATGCCGAATATGAGGCGTCGTGGAGTTTCGGAGCGCTGTCGGCGGTGGTTGAAGACGACACGCGCCACGGCGTAATCCTTCGCGGCCAGCCCGGCAAGAAGGGAAGGGTGGGGATTCCGCGCTTCGACACCGGCGGACTGGAGCGCGTCACGGTGACCCTCGACATCTACGGAGGCGAGGACGCCGCCGTTCCCACGCTGATGGCTCTCACGCGTGCGGCCGCAGGCACCGCCCTCAAGCTCGAGGAGATCGACTGCGGCCCCGGCTTCTCGGAATGGAGCTGCGACCTGCCGCTCTATTGCCTGGGCCAGAGATGGGTGCAGCTCTATGTGGACTTCGAGTTCGCCGCCGGCGCTACGGTCGGAGCGATAGAGGGAGTTAAGATAGAGGGGATCAAGGCAGGAGTGGAGACAGTGGAGACCGCGTCCGCCGCCATCCGGGCGGAAAGGGGGGCGCTTGTTTTCAGCGGCCTCGACGGCGCTCCATACACAGTGTATAATATCGACGGAACGCCCTGCGCGAGCGGCGTTGTCGGCGGCGAGGAGTATCGGCTCTCGCTTCCGCCGGGGCTCTACATCGCCCGGAGCGGCCATGTCGCCGCCAAGTTGGAAGTGAAGCCGTAGCGATTTAGATATTAGGGGAGAAACAAAACCCATCCGCATCCCGAAATGTTATCAATATAAGCATTTCCGGATGCGGATTTCATTATATCCGCGCCGGAGAATATCAACCCCAGCAGGCCAACTTCCGCTATGACAGATTCCACACCGTCCACACCGTCCACACCGTCCACAGCGTCCACACCGAGGCGCAAGGGCTCAGGCAGCCACAAGGCTTTCCGATACGTCGGGAAGGTGCTCCGCGTTGTGCTTCCGATAGCGGTGTCGGCCGTGCTGGCCGTGTGGCTTTTCCACAAGGTGGATTTCGCCCAGATCCGCCATATAGCCTCGAGCGATTGCAATTTCCTCTTCATCGCCCTGATGATGCTGATCACGATGCTGTCGCTCACGGTTCGCGGTTTCCGCTGGCGTCTGCAGCTTCAGGCGGCCGGGGTTCCCAACTCGCCGGTGCTTGTTGACGTGGTGGCCATCTACAGCGCCTACGCTCTGAATCTGGTGGTGCCCTATCTTGGCGAGGCCTGGCGCTGCGTCTACATCTCGCGGCATCAGAAGGTGAAGCTGGCCACTGTGGTGGGCACCGACTTCGGCGACCGAGGATCGGACCTGATAGTGGTGATCCTCATCACGGTGCTGGCCTTCATCCTTGCGCGGCCCACGCTGCTCGACTTCATGCAGAAGTTCGCGCTGGGGCGCGAGGTGCGCGAGCTGGTGGGCAACTGGTGGCTCTGGGGGTCGCTGATAGGAGTGATCGCCCTCTTCTCGCTCTGCACCTGGATATTCCGCGACCACCGTTTCTTCCACGGCGTGATAGTGAGTCTGGGCCGGATATGGAACGGCTTCAAGGTGCTCTTCACCATGAAAGGGATCGGGCTTTACCTCTGGCTCACGCTGGCCATCTGGGTGTGCTATTTTCTGGAGACCTATTCCTGCTTCTGGGCGTTCAGTTTCACGCGCGAGCTGGCGCTTCAGCCGGGCATGGCCATGGGGCTGCTGCCGGGGCTGGTGGTGTTCGTGTTCGGTTCGCTGAGCATGGGCGTTCCGAGCAACGGCGGCCTGGGCCCCTGGAACGTGGCGGTGATGTATGCGCTGATGCTCTACGGCATCGGCCAGAAAGACGCCGCGGCCTATTCCATCGTGGTGTGGGGCTTCCAGACGATGATGCTGGTGGCGCTGGGAGTCTTCTCCGCCTTCTACATAATGCTGACGCGGCGGCGGGCGGCTCATCCGAAGTCCAAACCGGCGCAGGCGGCTGCGGGCACGACGGCGGCCACTCCGGCAAATCCTTAGAAAAACAACCTTTTTTTATAAACTTAATTTAAATATCAAAAAGCTATGAAACGCGACTTTAGAATCGGTATCACACGCTATTGGTGGATACCCCTTATCACAGGACTCATCCTGCTGGGCTTCGGCATCTGGTGCTTCTGGAGCCCCACCACCTCCATCCCGGTGATGGCCTACATCTTCGCCATCGGTATGCTCGTGGCCGGCTGTTTCGACATCGGCTTCGGCCTTGCCAACACGCGGGTGCATCTCAACTGGGGCTGGAGCCTCTTCCTCGGTCTGCTGGAGATCTGCTGCGGCGTCTGGTTGCTCTGTCTGCCCGAGGCCGTGCTCTCGGTGGCCTTCATCTACGCCATAGGCATCTGGATGCTGGTGGTGTCGATCAGTTCGCTCTGCGAGGCCTGCTTCATGTCTACCTTCTTCGGCTGGGCCGTTGTATGGATGGTGCTTGTGCTCCTGATCGTGATCTTCCTCTCGATCATCTTCCTCACCAACCCGATTCTGGGCGGCGTGATCGCCTGGGTATGGCTCGGCATCTCGCTCATCTGCTACGGCATCTACCGAATCGGCCTTGCCTTCAGCCTGCGCAATCTCAACAAGCGCAGCGACGGCCTTCTTTAATCGCCTTCGGCCATTAGGTTAAAGGTTAAAGGTTAAAGAGCCATGCGGCTGTTACTTTAAGCAAAAATAAAGGGGCGTCCCGGTCGGGACGCCCCTTTTGTTATGGGGTTGGTTCAGGGGATGCAAGCCCTGCGGCTTACTTCACCATCACCTTGTAGGTCTTCCTGCCGGCAACTACTGTGTAGACGCCTGCGTCGGCCGAGATTGTACGGGCGTCGCCGGTGTAAACCACCTTGCCGCTCATGTCGGAAACGACTACCTTACCCTCGATGCCGCGGATCTCGATCTGGCCCTTCATGCCCTTGACCACGCGACCCATTGTGAGGTCGAGGATTCCGGAGAGGTCGGCCGTGTACTCGTTGGAGGGAGCGGAGGTCTCACCCGAGGCGTAGACTGCAACCACAACGTAAACGTCGCCGTCGCTGGCCTCCTCGTCGGTGTAGCTTTCGCCCTGAACGAGATCGGAGTTGATCTTCACGCCGTTGCGGAATACGTTGTATCCTGCGAGCTCGAGCGAGGTAGCGCCAGCGGGAGCGTAGGTAACGTCGTCTACCATCAGCATGAAGCAGTCGGCGCTTCTGTAGCGGAGAGCGAAATACTTGGCCCCGTCGGGGAGGTCGGCTGTGTATTCGGTCCAGCTGCGGTTGCCGTCGGTTGTGATGCCGCTGATTTCCTTAACGCTGATGAAGCTGTCGGGATCAGTGTCGGTGGTGGAGTAGAGCACCTCCATCGTCTCGGGATAGTCTGCGCTGTATGCGCGGGCATAGAAGGAGATGGTCTGTGCGGAGCCGGAGAGCTCGGGCGAGATGGCCCAGTCGTCGTTCTGTGCTCCCGTTGCATTGTAGAGCGCTGCGAGCGACTTGTCGCCTGTGTGGCCTGCGAAGGAGGCGTTGAGCTGCTCGTTGGTCTGGTCGAGAACGAACCAGCTTGCGGGCTGCTGCGAGGTGATGTTGGGCAGGGTGATTCCGGAGAATCCGCCTACGCCCTCGCCGTCCTTGTCGACAAACTTCCAGCCGTTGGTGGAGCCGGTGTTCATCGTTGCGAAGGCGTCGCAGTCTTCGAACGATTCGGTCACTGTCGGATCGAAGTTCTCTGTGTCGGGCTTCTCCCATGTGAGGTTGAGCTTGCCGTCTTCGCCCACTTCGCCCTTGAGCTCTGCGGGGGCGGGAACGTTGCTGAACCTCACGTTTACAGTAGCCGTGTCGGTGGTGTTGTTGTCGGGGTTCTCGTCGCCGCCGTAGTTGACCACAGCGTAGATCTCGAGCTTGTCGGGAGCAACCTCCGAAACATTGTACTCTACAACTACAGCAGTCTTCTTATTGGCTTCGATTGCGGGAACCTCCTCCGACATGGCAACCTTGCCGTTGACATAGATGTCGACGGTTGCGCCTTCAGCGTTGGCGCTTCCGAGGTTGCTCACGTTGACAGTGATGGGGAGAGACTCTCCTGCGTTGACTGCGGGAGCCACGCTCAGCGAAGCGGCGAGGTCTTTCTCCTTCTGGTCTTCAACGGCGAAATTGTCGAAGAGGGAGGTTCCGTAGGTCATGATGTAAGCCTCGATACCTACCTGGATGTCCTTGCCCTTGTATTCGGAAAGGTCGATCACAACGCGGTTCCATTCGCTTTCCGTTCCGGTGCCGAGAACCACCTGTTCGCCTGCGAGGGCCCAGCCTTCGCCGGCGTTGATGATAGCCTGGACGGTGTTCTCGTCCTCGCTGCCCATGCCCCAGTAGTAGAATCCGAAGATCGGGTTGGCGGCGTTCTCGTCGATATGGATCTTACCGGTGAAGAGTTTTCCGCCGTCGTTGGAGTAGTATCCGGCGAGGGCGAACATGGCGTTGTCGGCATCCTGGCTGGACACGCCGCTAACCGAAGAGTCGTCGGCGAGCTGCCAGCTTCCGTAGCCTTCCTGGGAGATACCCACGATGTGGTTGAGAGCGCCGCTCTCGTAGAAGGGCATCTCGTAGGGAGCACCCACGCAGACGAGGTCGGTGTAACCGCCGGCACCCTCTCCGGCTGCGTCAACCGGGAAGACTGCATACTGCTTGAACTCCTGCTCTGCATCGGCTGCGCAAGCGCGAACCGTGTAGGTGGTCTCGGTGATATTCTCGGCGATGAGTTCGCGGCTCGAGCTTCCGAGCTCGTAGACAGCGTAAGTCACCTCGGGAAGTGCCAGACCGTTGAGGTCGAACTCAACAGCGTCCCAGTTGAGGACCACCTCGCCGTAGTCGGCTCCGGTGGCTGCTGTCACGCCAGTGAGGTCGGCGGGAACTTCGAATCCTACGAAGCAGGTGGCGGTGGCTTCGAGGCCGGCGCCCTCGTCGTTGTAGGCGATTACGGTGTAGGTGACGTTTCCGTTGGGAGCGTCCTCGTCGTCGAATGTGAGGGCCTCACCTACAGCGGGGCTGTCGAAGGTCTTGATCACCTCGCCGTCGCGGCTGACCTCGATCTTGGTGAGGGCGCTGAGGGCCTCGCCAGCGATGTTCTCGCTCGGAGCGGTGAAGGCTACGGTGGCCTTGTTGGCGCCGGTTGCGTCGGGAGTTACGGTAAGACCGCTAACGGCCTTGGGAGCTTGAGCGCTCATACCGGCCGATACGTTGATGTCGGTGACGCAGAGATAGAACTGGTCGGCGTCGGAGCAGCCCTTGATGGCGAAGTAAACCACGCCGTCGTCCTGGGCTACATAGTTGCCGGTGATCTTCTCGCCCACAGCGTTGCCGTCAGCGTCGCGCGAGAATACCTCGGAGAGCTCTGTGGGAGCCACAATTTCCTCCGTGAGGGCTGCGGCCGTTGCCTCCTTGCCTGCGTAGAGGGCCACTTTCTCGGGCCAGCTGTTGCTGTAGTTTCCAGCTATGAAGCTGATGAGATAGAGCTTGCCTTTCTCGAGGGTGAGACCCGGGAGAACCAGGTAGTCGTCGGCATCGTTGGAGCTGTCGTAAGCGCAGCGCATGCACTTGTAGCTCTCATAGTAGCTCCATGTGCTTTCGTCGGCGTTGTTGTCGATGATCGTGAGATAGTCGGCATCGGCAGCCGTCTCGAAGTTGTTGGTGTAGGGAGGCAGGAGCTTGCCGAGGTTCACCGTGTTGGAGCTTACGGGGTCGGAAACGTTGCCCTCGTAGGAAGCGGAAACGGTGTAGTAGATTGACTCCAGACCCGTGGTGGGCTCTGCGTAATCCTCCTCGAAGCTTGTAGCCGACTGGTCGGTGGAAACTACGGTAGCCTCTTTGTCGACATAGCGGGTCACGGTGTATTTCACGTTGGCCTGGTTGACGAAGCCGTCGTGGCTGCCCTTCACTGCGTCCCAAGTCAGAGTGAACTTGTCGGAAGCGTAGGCCAGAACCACGTTCTCAACGGGGAGCGGGGTGTCGGGACCGAGGTAGAGGTGGCTTGTTACCGACTTGCCCTCGCCAGCTGCGTTGGAGCAGTAAACGGCGACGTCGTACCAGCCGCCCTTGGCGACATTTGCGGAAACCGAAACCGCGTCACCGCCGAACGTTGTTGTTCCGGTGGCAACCTCCGTGCCGTTGATCGTCACGAAATAGGTGATGTCGCCGGAGCCTACCTCGCCGTCGACTGTCTCTGTCGGGGGGAGGAAGGTGACGTTGCCGTTGAGGGCGCCGTCGGCGAATGTGACGCTCAGGTCGCTCGGAGCTGCGGGTGCGCCGGGAGCTGCGGGAGCTGCCTCAACGTGGAGCATCGAGAATTCGAGGTTGTTTTCGAAAGTCTCGCAGAGCTCTGCCGCGCCGGTTGCCGGGTCGATGGTGTAGAGGCTTGTGCCGCCGCTGTCGGGGCAGTCGGCCCAGAAGAGCACGTTGTTGGCCTTGTCGTAACCGAGAGCCGTGACGTAGTCGGTGGAAAGACCCGTCGAGCCGATCTTGGATATGCCGTTGGCGGCGAGGTCGATCTTGTAGAGGTCGCCGTCGCCGGTGACACCGAAGAGGTCGCCGTTGGCGCCTTCGGCCAGACCGCCGCTGAAGCTCACGTCGGTGGTCATCAGTTTGGAGATGCCGCCGTCGAGGTCGAGCTGCATCAGACCGATCACGGTGTCGTCGCCGTCTGCCCAGTAGCCGGAAGCCACTGCGGCACCGATCTTGCTGTAGTAGGTGGCGGCTGACGGAGTGTAGTCGAGGCCCATCGAAACCGGATCGCCGTCGGCAACGCCGGTCTCATAGTCGTAGCTGTAGAGGCCCTGGGCATAGACCATGCCCCAGAATGTCTGCTGCACCACGGCGTAAACCTTGCCGTTGGCATAGAATGTTACGGAGCCGATATCGCCCGTCCACTTCTGCGTCAGAGTCGTGCTCTGCGGAGTGAAGGTGTAGATGCCGTATTCGGCCGTTCCCGACGAGGCGTCGTTGTAAATGATTGCGCCGGCGATGTTGGCCTGCACGTCGGAAGTGCGCAGCGGGGCGCGTTTCATGTGTTTGCGGGTGGGAGTGACGTTGGTCATCTGGAGGCGCATGCCGTTGTCGGCTGCTTTGCGGGCGCGGGGAAGATTGTTGCGCTCCGCGGAAGCCTTGGCCGGCTTAACCCTCTTGTTTTTCAACTCACTCAGCGACACCTTTGCCTTGGCCTTGGTGGCGAGACCCGCCTGCGGGTTCACCGGGGCCGCGATCATCGAGACCGCTGTCAGGGCAGATGTCAATAAGATAGCACTTTTTCTCATAAGCTTCTTATTTTAGATAATGGATGAATAAATTATTGATAGTTGTTGATTGTTCCTGTTTTGTTGTGTGCTGAAGTTTTATAAGCCTGTGGTTTGGCGTCGGCCGCAAAAATCGTTAGAGAGTTGTTGTTGTTCTCAATGCGCAAAAATACGAAAATTTTTGTTTCTTTGCAAAAATTTTCTAAAAATTGTCGGCTTTTGCTTCGATTCTCCTAATTTTTGTAAACAGACTTGACTCAACATCCAGATTTTTGTCTCTGCGCATGCCTGGCCTCGTGGGCCGGGACATGCATGAAAACAAGACTCCTCTCCGAAACGGGGTCTCGGAATGCAGGCCCCGCAGGCGGCTGCAATATTTATGCATAAGGAGCGGATATTGCGCCTGAAAGAGTTGTTTTCTTATAGGATAAATGCTTTTCGGGCCTCAATTGTTCCGGAGTTTTAAAATTTCTTAAAAGAAGTTGGCGCATTGAACCAATTGTCGCTTTTCAAATAATTAAATGGAGAGAAATATTTGGCGGGAACGCCGGGATTTTATAACTTTGCACCCGCATTCGCGCCCCTCCGGGGGACGGCGGATGGAAAAGTGGAGAAATTTGGCTGCTTGCAACCACTGTAAAAAATGCTAAAACTGCAACTTCGGGAATCAGAGCGCCCCGCGCAGTCCCGACGACAGCTTGGGCATATACAGTTGACAATCGCAGCACAGCGGTTGTCATTTTTTTTGATTTAAACTCAGAGCACTCAGAGAACTCCGAGCACTCGGAGAACTCGGAGCACTCGGAGCACTCGGAGAACTCAGAGAGCTCAGAGAGCTCAGATATAATAAAGGAAAAAGAACAGAAATGGAAAATAAGAATTATCTCTTCACATCGGAGTCGGTGTCGGAAGGGCACCCCGACAAGGTGGCCGACCAGATTTCCGACCGCCTCCTCGATGAATTCATCGCCCGCGATCCGCAGAGCCACGTGGCTATCGAGACCCTTGTCACCACCGGACAGGTGGTGATCGCCGGCGAAGTGACGTCGACGGCCTATGTCGACGTTCAGAGTTCCGTGCGCGAGCTCATCAACAACATCGGATACAACCGTGGCGCCTACCGCTTCGACGGCGACTCCTGCGGCATCCTCTCCACCATCCACGAGCAGAGCGGCGACATCAACCGCGGAGTGTCGCGCCGCGGGGCCGACGGCGAGATCGACGCCTCGCTCCAGGGCGCCGGCGACCAGGGCATGATGTTCGGTTACGCCGTGAAGGAGACCGAGGAGCTGATGCCGCTGACGCTGAGTCTGTCGCACCGCATCCTGCAGGAGCTCGCCGACATCCGCCGCGAGCGCAAGGAGATGAGCTATTACCGCAAGGGTAAGCTCACCACCTATCTGCGCCCAGACGCCAAGAGCCAGGTGACGGTGGAATACGGCCCCGACCGCCGTCCTCGCCGCATCCACACCATCGTGGTGTCGACGCAGCACGACGACTTCATCCCCGCCCTCGACGAGACTCCCGAGGCCCGGGCTCAGGCCGACCGCGAGATGCTCGAGCAGATAGAGAAGGATGTGAGGGAGGTGCTCCTTCCCCGCGTCCTTGCCAAACTTCCCGAAGAGACGCGCGCCCTCTTCGACGACGAGCTGATACTGCACGTGAACCCGACAGGGAAGTTCGTGATCGGCGGCCCCCACGGCGACACCGGTCTCACCGGCCGCAAGATAATCGTAGACACCTACGGAGGCCGCGGAGCCCACGGGGGCGGCGCCTTCTCCGGCAAGGACCCCTCGAAGGTAGACCGTTCGGCCGCCTACGCCTGCCGCCACATAGCCAAGAACATGGTTGCCGCCGGAGTTGCCGACGAGATGCTGGTCCAGGTGGCCTACGCCATCGGCAAGGCGGAGCCTGTGAGCGTCTTTGTCGACACCTACGGCACGAGCCATGTCCGGATGAGCGACTCCGAGATAGCCGAGCGTGTGAAGAAGCTTTTCGACATGCGTCCGAGCGCCATCGAGGAGCGCCTGAAGCTGCGCAATCCCATCTACGCCGAGACGGCAGCCTACGGCCATGTGGGACGCGAGCCGCGGAAGGTGACCAAGACGTTCCAGAACCGCTACGAGGCCGAGCCGATCACCCGCGAGGTGGAGCTCTTCACCTGGGAAAAGCTCGACAAGGTGGCCGAAATCAAAAAGGAATTTGGAGTTTAACGCGAAAAGTATTACCTTTGCACGTTGAAGTCGACCCGATTTGCCTCTGCGGGGGCGGATCCGAGGCTTCAACGCGCACCTCCAGGCCCATCTGAAGGTGCGGTTCTGAGTATTGTAAAGAATTAAACAACAGCTATATACAGAATGGCAACATTAGAGAAAATCAGAAGTAAATCAGTCTTTCTGATCATTGTGATCGGTGTGGCGCTCCTCGCCTTCATCATCGGGGACGCCCTTACCAACAGCCGCAACATATTCGGCGACCAGACCACCGTGGCGAAAATCGGTGGCGCTAAAATCGACTACACGGAATATCAGCAGAAACGTGAGGAACTCAACCAGCAGCTCGAGGAGGCCCGCCGCCAGAACCCTCAGCAGTACGCTAACTTCGACACTCAGATCCTTGGCCAGATGGCCATCGACCAGCTCGTGCAGGAGACCCTGGTGAGCAATGCCGCCGACAAGGCCGGCATCAAATCGTCGGGCAACATTCTCCGTTTCTATATGATCGACAATCCTCAGAGCCAGGATGTGATGGACATCGTGCGCACCCTCAACCAGTCGGGCTTCAGCGTTCAGACTCCGCAGCAGGCCTACGAGGTGATCTTCAACCCGAAGCGCAACGGTCTGACCGACGCGCAGGTAGAGCCCTACCAGCGCGCATGGCTCGCAGCAGAAAAGAAGATGGGCAAGATGATAGAGCAGCAGACCTACCAGCGTCTTCTTGCCGGTACGGTCAAGGCCAACGCCCTCGATACGAAGGCACTCTACAACGATTATGTCGACACCAAGAGCGTCGACCTCGCCTTCCGTCCGTTCGGCCAGCTCGACGCCAAGAAATATCCTGTGAGCGAGCAGGAGATCAAGGCAGCCTACGACAAGGACAAGGCTCAGTTCGCGGTTGAGGAGCCCACCAAGGAGATCAGCTTCATCGCCGTGACCGTGGCTCCCTCGCAGGCCGACCAGCAGGAGGCCTCCGCGCTCGCAGCCAAGACAGTGAGCGCCCTGAACAAGACTCCCGGCGCTCTTCCCAAGGATATCAAGAAGGAGGGCGTGCAGCTCGGCCGCCATTCGGTTCGCGCCTCCGACATCAAGGACAACGCGCTTAAGGAATATCTGGCCTCGGCCGTTGTAGACAGCACCAAGCTCCTTCAGAACAACATCCAGGGCTTCACCGCCATCCGTCTGGCCAGCCGCACTTCCGAGATCGACTCGATCCAGGTGAATGTGGTTTCCACCGCCACCGACGTGATGGGCAAGAAGGTGCTCGCAGCCCTCAACGGCGGTCTGGCCGTCGACTCGATCTCCGTGCGCTTCTCTCCCGACAGCGTGGCCGCCCAGCTCGACCAGTGGCTGCCTCTCTTCACGGCCGAGGGCAAGACCAACGCCATCCCCGAGGAGCAGCTCGACACTCTGCTCAAGGCCGGCGGCAAGTTCATCACTCTCCAGAGCGGTCCGCAGGGTGCGGTGATGGCTCAGGTTGTTAAGCAGAACGCCCCCGTCACCGTCTACACCTACGACGAGTATACATATGTGCTCGGTCCCAGCACGAAGACTCTGGGCGACGCCCGCGCCAAACTCGAGAAGTATGTTGCCGACAACAACACCGCCGAGAAGTTTGCCAAGGGCGGCGAGAAGGCCGGATACAATGTGCAGAAGTTCACCGTGACTCCCTCCACTCCCGCCGTTCCCCGCTTCATGGGCATGAACCAGTATTATCCCGACTCGCGTCAGGTGATGCGCTGGGTGATCATCGACGCAAAGGAGGGTGACGTAAGCCACCTCTACGAGTCGAAGAATCCGACGGCTCCCGTGCTCTACGCCGCCGCCGTCAACCAGGCTTACGACGACTACGCTCCCGTCACCAGCCCCGACGTGAAGGAATTCCTTACCGCCAAGATCCGCGCCTCCAAGGCCGGCGACCAGATGGTGAAGGAATATCAGGGCAAGACCTCGACAATGCAGGCCGCAGCCCAGGCAATGGGTGTGAACGTGCAGAACCTCACCCAGTTCCGTTTCGGCCGCAACCCCGGCGTGAACGATGCCGAGGTGACCGGCAAGATCTGCGGCGCGAAGAAGACGGGCAAGCCCGTGATTGTTAAGGGTCAGGACGGTGTGTATGTCTTCCAGGTGCAGGGCGCTCAGAAAGAGAACATCCCCTACAACGACAAGATGTACGAGCAGCAGTATTATCAGTTTGTAAATCCCGATCTTCTTCAGATGCTGAAGGGCGACAACAAGCTGAAAAACAATGCCTACAAATTTGAGGCAGGCGAGTAATTGCCGCTTCATCAGCAATAAGGAAAAAGAAGCGGCCGTTCGCGGTCGCTTCGTTTTTTAACCCCGAGTAGGGGAGAAAACCTTCCGCCATGGAGAAGAAGATTGAAAAAACGAGCCTGATAGGGATGACCCTGACGCAGCTGCAGGATGTGGCCTACAAGGGAGGCATGCCCAAATTCGTGGGCAAGCAGCTCGCCGAGTGGATCTACGCCAAGGGGGCGGTGAGTTTCGACGAGATGGTCAACATCTCGAAGCGCAACAAGGAATGGCTCGCCGCCAACTACGAGATTGGTCGCGAGGCTCCGGTGAGGAGCTCCCGCTCGGCCGACGGCACGGTGAAATATCTCTTCGCCACCGGCGAGGGGACGCAGGTGGAATCGGTGTATATCCCCGACCGCGACCGCGCCACGTTGTGCGTATCCAGTCAGGTGGGATGCAAGATGAACTGCTATTTCTGCGCCACAGGCAAGATGGGTTTCCGCAAGAACCTCACCGCCGCGCAGATCATGAACCAGATTCTCAGCATCCCTCCGCGGCCGGAGAAGGGTCGCGAACCGATGACTCCGCTCACCAACGTGGTGTTCATGGGGATGGGCGAACCGCTCGACAATCTCGGGCCGGTGCTCACCGCCATCGAGATCCTCACCGCGCCCTGGGGCCTGGCCTGGAGTCCGAAGCGGATCACCGTGAGCACCGTCGGCAAACTCCCGCAGCTCAAGGAACTGCTCGACCGCACCCAGGTGCATCTGGCTGTGAGCGTCCACACCGCCGACACGGCCCAGCGCGAGTCGATGATGCCCGCCCAGAAGGCCTTCCCCATCTCGGCAGTGATGAAGATGCTGGCGGCCTACGATTTCAGTCATCAGCGCCGTCTCTCGCTGGAGTATATCATGTGGCGCGGCGTCAACGACGACATCGCCCACGCCGACATGCTCATCAAGCTTATAGGCAACCTCGACTGCCGCGTGAACCTCATCCGCTTCCACGCCAATCCGGGAGTCGACCTTCACACGGCCTCGGAGGAGAGGATGCTGATGTTCCGCAACTATCTAAATTCCAAAGGGGTGACAGCCACCATCCGCACCTCCCGCGGCGAGGACATCGCCGCCGCCTGCGGAATGCTCGCCAACCGCGGGAAGGTTTAGAGGTTAGGGTTTAGAGGTTAGAGGTTAGAGGTTAGAGAGGTGCGGAGTTTGGGGTTTGGAGTATTCCGAGAACTCCGAGAACTCCGAATATATTGGAAATAAAGTCATTGATATCAGTCATGAGTAAGAATATACGCGTGGGGATCACCCACGGAGACTTCAACGGCGTCGGCTACGAGGTGATGCTCAAGGCGCTTGCCGACGAGCAGATCCCGGAGCTCTTCACCCCCGTGCTCTTCGCCGACATGCGTCTCATCGACCGCGCCGTCAAGGAGTTCGCCCTCGAACTCCCGAAGATCCAGACCGTGCGTTCGGCCGCCGACGCCAAGGAGGGTCAGATCAATGTGGTCGACCTGCGTCTTCCCGACATCAAGGTGAAGCCCGGCGAACCCGACAAGGTGTCGGGAGCCGCCGCCGTGTCGGCCCTCGAGGAAGCAGTGAAAGCCATCAAGGAGGGAACGATCGACGTGATGGTCACCGCCCCCATCAGCAAGGAGGCGGTCCAGGCCGAGGGCTTCCATTTCCCGGGTCATACCGAATATCTCGCCGACCGCGCCGGCGAGGAGTACAAGCCTCTGATGGTGCTCTTCGACGACGATCTGCGCGTGGCGCTGGTTACGACACATCTGCCGCTGGCGAAAGTGCCCGAGGCCGTCACCCCCGAGCGCGTGGCCGACATGATCCGCCGCTTCGAGAAGGTGCTGCGCCAGGACTTCGGCATCGAGCGCCCGAAAGTGGCCGTGCTCAGCCTCAATCCCCACTGCGGCGACGGCGGCGTGCTCGGCTCTGAAGAGAAAGACGAGATCATCCCCGCCATCGAAGAGACGTCGAAGGAGGGCATCCTCTCCTTCGGACCCTTCAGCAGCGACGCCTTCTTCGCCTCCGACCGCGGCTACCGCGACTTCGACGGCGTGCTGGCGATGTATCACGACCAGGGTCTGGCTCCGTTCAAGACCATAGCCCGCACCGGCGGCGTGAACTTCACGGCCGCCCTGCCCTTCGTGCGCACCAGTCCCGACCACGGCACCGCCTGCGACATCGCCTGGAAAGGGGAGGCCGATCCCGCCTCGATGCGCGAGGCCATCTACCGCGCCATCGACATCTTCCGCACCCGCCAGCGCCATCTGCAGGCCTCTCGCAATCCGCTGCGCAAGGCCCAGCGCCCCGAGAAAGGCGACAAGAAGAAGGAGGCCGACAAGAGTGTGGACCTCTCAAAAGAGACTATAACTGAATAAGATATGAATTTCGGTATAATAGCTGCCGGCGAGGGAAGCCGTCTCGCCCAGGAGGGAGTTGAACTCCCCAAGCCGCTCGTGATGCTCAACGGCGAGCCGATGATCGGAAGGCTGCTGCGCATCTTCGAGAGTCTCGGAGCCGGCCAGGTGTCGGTGATCGTCAACGAGCGCATGACGGAGGTGGCCGACTACATCCGCGATCTCGCCCCGAAGTTGAAAATGCCCCTCGACCTGGTGGTGAAATCCACCCCTTCGTCGATGCACAGTTTCTACGAGCTCGGTCGCACGCTCCGCGGCAAGGGCCGCTTCGTGGTGACCACCGTCGACACCATCTTCCGCCCCGACGACTTCGCCCGCTACGTCCGGGCCTTTTCGGAGGCACCGGCCGAGGTAGACGGCATGATGGCCGTGACGCAATATATCGACGACGAGAAACCGCTTTATGTGGAGACCGACGCCGAGATGGACATCCTCGCCTTCCGCGACCAGTCATGGCCCGGGGCGAAATACATCTCCGGCGGCATCTACGGCCTCGATACCGGCGCCCTCGACATCCTCGACGGCTGCATGGAGAGGGGAGTGGAGCGCATGCGCAACTACCAGCGCGCTCTTGTGGAAGGGGGCCAGCGTCTCAAGGCCTTCGACATGAACAAGATCATCGACGTGGACCACGCCGGCGACATAGCCAAGGCCGAGGCCTTCCTGAAATAGAGGCCGCGGCGGCGCTCCGCAATGCAGGCGCAGCCTCATTAACCATTAACCATTAACCATTAACCTTTCGCGCAAGGCGCGAACAGAACATGGCAGACATAAAGATAGCGGGAGTGATGCGCGCAGGCGCCTATTCTCCCAATCACATAGGCAACGACGCCGCCATCTTCAACGCGGCGGCCGACCAGCTGCGCAAGCGCGGCTGCGAGGTGAGGGTCTACAGCGAGAAGCAGTTCCAGGAGAGCGACATCGAGGAGGAGGTGATCCTCAACATGTGTCGCGAGCAGGAGTCGATCCGCAAGCTCATCTCCCTTGAGGAACGCGGCCGGCTCGTGATCAACTCCGGCACCGGAATCACCAACTGCACCCGCGAGCGCATGACACGCCTGCTGCTGGGCAACGGCATTCCCTATCCCGAGAGCCTCATAGTGAACACCAACGAAGACATCCGCCGCCAGCTCGAGGAGGCGCAGTTCGGGTCCTGCTGGATAAAGCGCGGCGATTTCCACGCCATGCACAAGGAGGACGTGAGCTACTGCCGCCACGCCGAGGAGGCGCAGGAGGTGCTTCACGAGTATTTCTACCGCGGCATCAACCGCGCCGTGATCAACCGCCATCTCGTAGGCGATCTGGTGAAATTCTACGGCGTGAAGGGGCAGCCCTTCTTCTATTGGTTCTATCCCTTCGACGAGGGGCACAGCAAATACGGCTACGAGGCCGTGAACGGCAAGAGCCAGGGGTATAAGTTCGACGCCGACGCCCTGCATCAGCTCTGCGAGCGCGCCGCCGACGTGATGGATGTGGTGGTATACGGCGGCGACGGAATAGTAGACACCGACGGCACAGTGCGCATCATCGACTTCAACGACTGGCCCAGTTTCGCCCCCTGCCGCGCCGAGGGCGCCAAGGCGATAGCGAAGGCCGTGCTCCAGGCCGTGAAACTCCGCAACAAAAAACATTGACGCCTATGGGAATCAGAAAGAGAATGCGCGAGGACGCCGCCTACCAGGCTACCCTCAAGAGCCGCGACACGGAGGAGAACATCGACCTCTGCTTCTACCGCCCCATAGGCTACGCGTGGGCCTGCCTGGCCAAGAAACTCCACGTGAGCCCCAACGCCATCACCATCGCCTCGATCTTTCTGGGCGTGGGCGCCGGCGTGTGCTTCTATTTCGACAACATCTGGTGGAACCTGCTGGGAGCCTTCCTGCTGATATGGGCCGACTCCTTCGACAGCGCCGACGGCCAGCTGGCCCGCATGACCGGGCAGTACTCGCGCGTGGGCCGCATCCTCGACGGACTCAGCGGCGACCTCTGGTTTGCCGCCATATACGTGGCCATCTGCCTGCGCGAGAACGTGACGAGCCATTTCTTCATGGACCATACCTGGGTGATATGGGTGATGGCCGTGGTCACCGGTCTCTGCCACGCCACCCAGGCCGCGATGGCCGACTATTACCGCCAGTTCCATCTCTTCTTCCTCAAGGGGAAGGAGGGGAGCGAGCTCGAGGACTCGGGCGACCTGAAGGAGAAATACGCGCGCTTGAGCTGGAAGAAAGACTTCTGGTCGAAGCTCGTGATGACCTTCTACCTGAACTATACCGTAGGGCAGGAGAAGCGCACGCCGCAGATGCAGCGTCTGCGCCGCGCCATCCGCAAGCGCTGGCCCGAGGCGATTCCTCAGGGATTCCGCGACGCCTTCCGCCGGAAGAGCCTGCCGCTGATGAAATACACCAACATCCTCTCCTTCAACTGGCGCACCATCGCCCTGTTCGCCTCGATACTCGTTTTCCAGATGCCGTGGCTTTATTTCGCCTTCGAGCTGACCGTTCTGAACGTTTTGCTTGTTTATATGGTTACAAAGCATGAGAGGATCTGCAAGTATTTTGTGAAACAAATTGAAGAGAACCATGAATATTGACATTTCCAAAGTTAAAGGACTCATCTTCGACTACGGCGGCACGCTCGACACAGGGGGCGACCACTGGAGCGAGGTGATATGGAGCGCCTACCAGCGCGCCGGCGTGATGGTGGAGAAGGAGCAGTTCCGCGAGGCATATGTATACGCCGAGCGCGAGCTGGCCCGCGAGCGTCACATCCTCCCGGCCCACGACTTCAACGACATGCTGCAGATAAAGATGCAGATCGAGGTGAACTGGCTGGTGGAGCAGGGCCACATGAGCCCCGACACGGCCCAGGAGAAGGCCAAGCTCATAGCCGACTATTGCTACGAGTCGGCCCGCGAGAGCGTCGACTCCACCAAGCCCGTGCTCGAGAAGCTGTCGGAACGCTATCCGATGGTGCTCGTGTCCAACTTCTACGGCAATATCGAGACCGTGCTGAAGGACTTCGGCATCCGCGACTATTTCAAGGCCATCATCGAGAGCGCTGTGATGGGAGTGCGCAAGCCCGACCCCCGCATCTTCGAGCACGGCGTCAAGGCGCTGGGTCTGCTGCCCGAGGAGACGCTCGTGATCGGCGACTCCTACCGCAAGGACATCGTTCCGGCCGAGTCGATCGGTTGCCAGGCCATCTGGATCAAGGGTAAAGGCTGGACCAAGGAGGAAGACGAGCAGCTTCATCCCAACATCATCCACGAGCTCGGCGAAGTGCTGCGGGTGCTTCTTCCGGAGTGAAATCAGCCGGAAAGGCAGGTAATGCCCGCTTAACATATTTTAAGGATTACAGGTAATAATTCAAGCAATTTAACATATTTTGCACAAAATAGGGGAGTGTTAAGATAATTTAAGTATTCACTCCTCTATTTTTCTGTAAAAACGCTTTGCCGATTGGGAAATTGGTAATAATTTTACGCCGCAAAGCCTCCAGGCGCTACACAGGCCGCCGGCGGAGGGGATGCGGAAGCCGCCGGCATCGGCGGCGTCCAACCTAAGTCAGAAACAAATAAGTTAATAAACTACTAAAAATTATGTCAGCAAAGAAAGCAGAAGCACCCAAGGGGAAGCTTGGTGTGTTGGTAGTAGGCTGCGGCGCAGTCTCCACAACATTCATGACCGGCGTCCTGATGGTGCGCAAGGGTCTCGCAAAGCCCGTGGGCTCCATGACCCAGTATGACAAAATTCGCGTCGGCAAGGGCGCAGACAAGAAATATCTCCACTATAAGGACATCGTGCCTCTGGCCACACTCGACGACATCGTGTTCGGATGCTGGGACGTATATCCCGCCAACGCCTACGAGGCAGCAGTGAACGCTGAGGTGCTCAAGGAGAAAGACATCAATCCCGTGAAGGACGAGCTCGAGAAGATCGTTCCGATGAAGGCCGCTTTCGACAAGAACTACGCCAAGCGTCTCGACGGTGACAACACCATGGGCGACATCACGCGCTGGGAGATGGTGGAAAACCTCAAGAAAGACATCCAGAACTTCAAGAAGGAGACTGGCGTTGACCGCGTCGTTGTGCTCTGGGCAGCCTCCACTGAGGTTTACGTTCCGGTAGACGAGAAATATCACGGCACGCTCGCAGCCCTCGAGGCCGCCATGAAGGCCGACGACAAGGAGCATGTGGCTCCCTCGATGTGCTACGCATACGCGGCTCTGACCGAAGGCGCTCCCTTCATCATGGGCGCCCCCAACACCACGGTCGACATCCCCGCCATGTGGGAGCTCGCCGAGAAGACCAAGATGCCTATCGCAGGCAAGGACTTCAAGACAGGCCAGACACTGGTGAAATCCGGTTTCGCCCCCATCATCGGCACCCGTTGCCTCGGACTGGCCGGCTGGTTCTCCACCAACATCCTGGGTAACCGCGACGGTCTGGTGCTCGACGAGCCCGCCAACTTCCGCACCAAGGAGGTGAGCAAGCTCTCCACCCTCGAAAGCATCCTCGTGCCCGAGGATCAGCCCGACCTCTACGGCCACGGCAACGACGAGGACACGCAGTATTACCACAAAGTGCGCATCAACTACTATCCCCCGCGCAACGACAACAAGGAGGGATGGGACAACATCGACATCTTCGGATGGATGGGCTATCCGATGCAGATCAAGATCAACTTCCTCTGCCGCGACTCCATCCTGGCCGCTCCCCTCTGCCTCGACCTCGTGCTTCTGAGCGACCTGGCTGCCCGCGCCGACCGCTACGGCATCCAGCGCTTCCTGAGCTTCTTCCTCAAGAGCCCGATGCACGACTACACCAACGACGAGGTTCCCGTCAACCACCTCTTCCAGCAGTACACGATGCTGAAGAACGCCATCCGCGAGATGGGCGGTTACGAGGCCGACGAGGAAATCGACTGATAGATAACGATTTTCAATATAAGGCAGGCGCCTTTCCGCGACGGAAAGGCGCTTGTTTCATTTTTTATAGTTAACTTTGCAGTCTAAACCCACAATATTATGCGCATTGACCTGCTCACCGTAATGCCCGAGATGCTGGAGCCCTTCTTCAACTGCTCCATCCTGAAGCGTGCCCAGGATAAAGGGCTCGCCGAGATCGTGGTTCACAATCTCCGCGACTACACCACCAACAAGCACCGCAAGGTTGACGACTATCCCTTCGGCGGCGAAGCGGGGATGGTGATGCAGATCCAGCCCATCGACGCCTGCATATCCGAACTCAAGGCCCAGCGCCACTACGACGAGGTGATCTTCACATCGCCCGACGGAGAGACATTCAACCAGCCGATGGCCAACCAGCTCTCGCTGCTCGAGAACGTGATCATCCTCTGCGGCCACTACAAGGGGGTGGACTGGCGAGTGCGCGAGCATCTCGTCACCAAGGAGATAAGCATCGGCGACTATGTGCTCACCGGCGGCGAACTCCCCGCGGCGGTGATAGCCGACGCCATGGTGAGGCTCATCCCCGGCGTGATCGGCGATGAGCAGTCGGCTCTCTCCGACTCATTCCAGGACGGACTGCTGGCGCCGCCCGTGTACAGCCGGCCGGCAGAATACAAAGGCTGGCGCGTGCCCGACATCCTTCTCTCCGGCCACGAGGCCAAGATTGCAGAATGGCGCTACGAGCAGGCTCTCGAGCGCACCCGCCGCCTGCGCCCCGACATCCTTCCCGACGCCTTGAAATAGGGGCACATCGTTATCGGGCGGCGAGATCGTCGTAGAGCTTCTGCAGATATGCCTTCGCGTTCTGCAGGCGTTCGGTGTTGCCCGAGCCCCGGGAAGCTGCCGTTCTCGCTCCCTCGTTGTCGAAGATCACCATCCCCTCCCTGTCGGCTATTCCCATCGCGTCGGGAACGGAGAAGAAGGCGAAATGGGGCGACTGAGGGTTGAATATGTCCTTGCTGAAACGGAACTCCGAGTGGCCGATGCCGAGCTGGGCGAGAAGTGTGGCGGCGAGATCCTGCTGGGAGGCGTAGGTGTCGACGCGCATGGGCCGCTTCACTGCCCCTCCGGCGATTACGAGCGGTATCCTGTATCGCGCCTCCGTCAGGTTGTCGCGTTTCTCGGGATAGGCGCCGAGATGGTCGGCCACGAATATCACCACAGTGTTCCGCCACGAGGGGAGTTCCCTGAGCTGGCGCATCAGAGCCCCGATGCAGCTGTCGGTATAGGCGAAGGCGTTGAGGCGCTCGTTGGCGATCCGCTTATACGGCACCTCGAACGGTTCGTGGCTGCTCGAGGTCTGGATCACGCGGAAGCGCGGTTTCAAGGGCTTCTCTTCTGAGAAATCCTTCACGAAGCGCTGGAAGAGCACCTCGTCGTGGGCTCCCCATTTGCTCAGCCGCTGACTCAGCGGGAAATCCTTGTCGGAGACGATCTTCGAATATCCCGAGGAGACGAGGTAGGAGCGCATGTTGGTGAAGTCGGCGTCGCCGCCGTAATAGTAGCGGGCGTCGTAGCCGTTTTTCACAAGACTCCCCGCTATCGAGGGGAGCGACTGCGTCTTGCGAGGGTATTTCATCACGCTCATCGTGGGCTGCCCCGGGTAGCCGCTGAGAATCGAGACCAGACCGCGGTCGGTGCGGAAGCTGTTGGCGTAGAAATTGGTGAAGAGAATCCCCTCCCGGCTGATGGAGTCGAGGTTGACGGCCACATTTCCGTCGCCGCCGAGTTCCCCCATAAGATAATTGGAGAAGCTCTCCATCACCACGAGGATCACGTCGGGCCTTTTCGATGTGAAGAGAAGCGAGTCGGGAGTCTGGGGAGTCTGCGTTCCCGCAACCTGCGGGTCGATCATTCCGGCGAACAGGCGGTCGGCCTCAGCCGGCTCCATGAAGCGGTACTGGCTCGCGAGGTCGGTTTCGCGTCCCAGGCTCTCCATCAGCGTGAAGGCCGGATTGAGGGCCGCGTGGTTGAGAGTGGTGACGTTGCTGAAATACACCTTGCCGGTGTTCATGGTCGAGACCGTGAAGCCGCCGCGGATAGGGATGAAGAGTGCAGCGGTCATCACCAGCAGCACGGCGAACGCGGCCCACTTGCGGCGGGGCGGGTCGGGTTCTTTCCCCCACACCCAGCGGAAAAGCAGATAGATGGCTGCCGCGTAGAGCAGGAACGCCAGTACCGCCGAGACCACCATACCCGCCGTCATCGAGGCGAAGGCGTCGCGCGGCGAGGAGAAGAAATAGAAGAGGGGAGTGGAGTCGAGCCTGAAGCCCCAATGCTCGTAGAGGCCGAGGTCAACGGTGAAGATCAGCGATATCAGGCATGCCGCCAAGGCGAAATAGATGCGTGCGGCCACGGTGAGCCAACGCGACTTCACCCACACCGAAACCAGCAGCAGCAACGCCGGGACCACGCTCAGATACCCCGCCACCGAAAGGTCGAGCGGCAGACCGTGCCACATTACCCTCCACCAGTCGGCAGAGGACGAGCCCGCGTAAAGGTCGTGATACCAGCCCATGAACATCGGCTTCTGCAGGATGAAGATGAGCGTGAAGATCAGGAAAGTGTAGAGGAGAAGCGATATGCGTCGGTTCATAGCGCAAAATTAGACATTTTCAAAGAAACGGCAAAGGGAAAAGAGAGCGGCTTCGCGGGGGATTGCAATTATTTTCAGCCGTCGATCTCCATCAGTTCGAGAAGGCGCATCTCCGCCTCGTCGAGGCGCGATATCACCTCGCCTATGCGGTTGCCGGCCTTGACGATCTCGTCGTTGGACAGCGCGCCCGAACTCAGGGCCGCCTCCAGTTCCTCCTTCTCCTTGGCGAGGGCGTCCACTTCCTTCTCGAGATCCTCCATCTCGCGGCGCTCCTTGAAGGTGAGCTTGCGTTTCTGCTCGTTCTGGCGGCGCGACGCCCCGGTGCTCTTCTCCTGCGGACGCGCCGCCGCCTCGAGAGCGCGGCGTTCCTTCTCCTCCTCGCGCAGGCAATGGCGGTAGGTGGAATAGTCGCCCGGGAAATCCTTCACCTCCCCGTCGCCCTTGAACACGAAGATATGGTCAACGATGCGGTCGAGGAAGAAGCGGTCGTGGCTCACCACTATCACGCACCCCTTGAAATTGGCCAGATAATCCTCCAACACCGCCAAGGTCATGATGTCCAGGTCGTTGGTTGGTTCGTCGAGCACGAGGAAGTTGGGCTGGCGCATAAGCACCGTGGCCAGATACAGCCGGCGCCGCTCGCCCCCGGAGAGTTTGTAGATATACTTCTGCTGCTGCTCGGGAGTGAAGAGGAACTTGCAGAGGAACTGCGAGGCCGAGAGCCGGTTGCGGTCGTCGATACGCACCTCTTCGGCAATCTCGCGCACGGCGTCGATCACCTTCTTGCGCTCGTCGAAACCGGTGATGCCCTCCTGGCTGTAGTAGCCCCAGCGCACGGTCTGGCCTATGTCGAACCCTCCCGAGTCAGGCTCGAGCAGACCCAGCAGAAGCTTTATGAAAGTAGACTTCCCCGAGCCGTTCTCACCCACGATGCCCACCTTCTCGTAGCGGGCGAAGGTGTAGTTCCAGTCTTTCAGTATCACCTTGTCGCCGAAGGCCTTGGAGACGTTCCGGGCCTCGAAGATCTTGGAGCCGATATAGCTCGACTTCACGTCGAGGCTCACGTCGCGGGTCGAGAGGTTGACCCGCGAGCGGTTTTCGAGTTCGTGGAAGTTGTCGATGCGGTATTTCGCCTTCGACCCGCGTGCCTGCGGCTGGCGGCGCATCCATTCCAGCTCGGTTCGCAGCAGGTTTTTTACCTTGGCGAGTTCGGCGCTGAGGTTCTCCTCCCTCTCGGCGCGACGCCGCAGGTAGTAGTCGTAGTTGCCGTCGTAGGTGAAGAGCTGCTGGCGGTCGATCTCGATGATGCGGTTGCACACCTTGTCGAGGAAATAGCGGTCGTGGGTCACCATCAACAGCGTCACCCGCTGGCGCGAGAGATAATTCTCGAGCCACTCTATCATCTCGATGTCGAGGTGGTTGGTGGGTTCGTCGAGGATGAGCATGTCGGGCTTGGTGAGGAGCACGCGGGCCAGGGCCACGCGTTTCGCCTGACCGCCAGAGAGGTGTTCCACCGGCATATCCACGTCTTTGATCTTGAACTGCGTTAGCATCTGGCGCGCCAGGTCGGCTCCGTTGTAATCCTCGTCGTTCTCGTGGAGCGGGGCGGGGGTGGCGTATTCCAGCGCCGTCATCCCCGCCGGCATCTCGGGCAACTGCTCCAGATAGCCCACGCGCAGGCCGTTGCGGTAGATGACGCTGCCTGTGTCATGGTCCTCGCGGCCGGTGCAGCTGTTGCGGAAGGTGGACTTCCCGTCGCCGTTGCGGGCCACGATGCCGATCTTGTCGCCCTCGTACACGCCGAAAGTGATGTCGGCGAAGAGCAGGCGGTCGCCATACGATTTGGAGAGGTTCTCTATCTGGAGGTAGCTGATCATTTTTCCTGGCGTTTTAAGTGCAAAATTACAATATTCTTTTGGATTTTGACTGAAAAAGTTTGCGGGGTTGATAAATATTGCATAATTTTGCCGAGTAAAACAACCCTGAGCATTACGACATCCGTGCGCGGCGTCGAAACCGGCGAAGGCGGACTTCTTCCCGAGCCTCTTTCCCCCGGCCGCAATGCAGATCGAAATGATAAAGTATTATCATCATCCCCAGCCGTTTAAGCTTGAACTCGGAGGAGAACTTCCCGAGCTCACCATAGCCTATCACACATTCGGAGCGCTCAACGAGGAGCGCGACAATGTGGTGTGGGTGTGCCATGCCCTGACGGCCAATAGCGATGTAGCCGACTGGTGGCCCCACACTGTGGAGGAGGGGAGATTTCTCGATCCGGAGCGGAATTTCGTGATCTGCGCCAACATCCTGGGTTCGCATTACGGCACCACGGGTCCGCTGACCCCCGATCCGGTGAGCGGCCGTCCGCTCTACGGCGATTTTCCGCGGCTCACCATCGGCGACATGGCCCGGGCGCACGCGCTGCTTGCCGACGCCCTGGGCATCGGTAGGGTGGATATGCTCGTGGGGAGTTCGGTGGGAGGTTTCCAGGCCATCGAATGGGCCGCCCAGGATCCCGACCGTTTCGGCCGTCTGCTGCTCATAGCCACCGACGCCAAGGCATCGCCCTGGAGCATCGCCATCGACGAGACGCAGCGCATGGCCATCCTCGCCGACAAGACCTTCGGCCAACCGCGCGCCGATGCCGCCATGGCCGGACTTGCCGCGGCCCGCGCCATAGCGATGCTCTCCTACCGCGGACCCGAGGGCTACAACCAGACCCAGCAGGACCGCCCCGAAGCCGGAGTGCTCGACCCGCACCGCGCATGCACCTACCAGCGCCATCAGGGCGACAAGCTCTGCCGCCGCTACAACGTATATTCCTACATGACGATCCTCGACGCCTTCGACACCCACGACATCGGTCGCGGTCGCGGCGGCGTCGACAACGCTCTTGCAACTCTACATATGCCCACCGTGGTGGTGGGGATAAGCACCGACATCATCTTCACACCCGCCGAGATGCGCTCCCTGGCATCGCGCATGCCGGCAGCCCGCTATTTCCAGATCGACTCCCCGATGGGCCACGACGGCTTCCTCGTGGAGCACCACCAGCTGAACCGCATCATCACCGACCCCGCCTCCTGGCAGCCGGAGGCTTGACACGGTGTAACTTCTGTCGATATATATTCATGCATTTGTTAATGTTTGTCAAAAAACATTGACAAATGTCTGTTAAACTTTGGCAAGATATTAAATTTTGATTAAATTTGCCGGAAGAATCAAAACTAACTATGAGAAAAACAGCGATAATAACAGGTGCGATTGCAATATTCTTAAGCTTTGCCAGTCAGACATCAACAGCGCAGACATCTGCTCCGCAGATGCCGGTGATCAACATCGTTACCGACACCGAGGTGCCGGAAATCACCAGCAAGGAAGACTATCTTGAAGGCGATTTCACCTTCGACGGAGGCGACGATTATGAAGCCGTGAGCCAGCGTGTGCAGATACGCGGTCGCGGAAACACATCGTGGGGCATGCCCAAGAAACCTTACCGACTGAAATTCGACTCCAAGGTGAGCATCGCCGGCCTGACGAAGGCCAAGAACTACGTTCTGCTGGCATGCTACACCGACGGCAGCCTGCTGCAGTACAACCTCGCCACCCGGATGGCCCAGATACTCGGGCTTCCCTACACCAACCATGTGGTGAATGTGGAGGTTACGCTCAACGGCATCTACAAGGGGGTGTATCAGCTCACCAACAAACCGGGCATCAATTCCGGCAGCATCGACGTCGACGAGGACACCTCGGTGCAGTGGGAATTCGACACCGCCATGGACGAGCTTTACAACTTCAACGGCGCGGTGTTCAACACTCCCGTCATGGTTTCCGATCCCGACATGACGGAACGTAAGTTCGAGCTCTGGCAGCAGGATTACAACAACTTCGAGGCCATGGTGTCGGAAGGAAAAGCCGACGAAGTGGCCGCAATGGATGTCTTCGCACGCTATTACGCGGTTTACAACATCATGCGGTGCAACGAGCCCGGCCATCCCAAGAGCGTGAAGCTCATCAAATCGCAGGGACTCCGGTATGTGTTCGGACCCATCTGGGATTTCGACTGGTGCATGGGATTCGCCGACGCCACCCAGACCGGATATAACGAGGAGGGCATCGAAAACAACATCGCCGTCTGCCCGATTTTCAAAAAGATGATCAACAACTCGAAGTTCAAGGGTGAATACCACAAGGCTTTGAAGGAGATAGTCGACCATCAGGAGGATATCCTGGCGTATATCGACAGCATCTCGGAGCGTATCGCCGATGGCGCGGCCCGCAACAACGAGGCGTGGCCCAACACGCAGAACTGGGCAGAGTCGTTCCCGAAGATGCGTGCCTATTTCGTGAAGCGGCTCGCCCTGCTCGCAGAAAAGGAGATCCCCGGTTACGAGGCCGGGACGCAAACCCCCGATCCCGACGACGGTACGGGCGCCGGCAAGGACAACATCAATTTCCACGAGGGCATGCTCAGCGTCACGCCCCGGCCGGGCGCGGGTCTTATCCAGGAATACGACAGGCCCCTGCAGCAGATCAAGATAGACTTCACCGACCCGGTATGGATCAAGGCGAAGTCGTTCAAACTCACGGATTTCAACGGCAACAGCGTGCCCGTCACAGTCTCGGGTCATTACAACGCCGAGGATCCTCTGTTCGCTTACCGTCTTCCCGACCAGAAGCCGTTCATAACCGTGAACTTCAGCCCCGACGATCTGACCGAGTCCGGCATCTATACCCTTACAATCGAGCCGGGCGGCATCCGGACCGGAGAAGACAAGAAAGCCTCCTCCAACGAGGAGACCCTTTCCTATCAGTGGGGTTATTTCGCCGACGAGGAGCATACGGAGCGCGCGTCGCTGACAGGCACCGTTCCCGATCCCGCCACATCGGCACTGTCGCGTCGTGTCGCCAACAACGTCACCCTTATCTTCTCGAAGCCCGTTAAGGTGGACACGCTCAAGTCGAGTTTCGTCATTCCCGCCGACTCGATCAAAGCCGCAGTCAAGGCAAGCCGCTCGGGAGAGTCGGCCTACGACAAAGTGTGGACCGTCGCTCTTCCCTCGCTGCAGAGTCTGCAGGCCGCTTCCGACTCCACGGAGTGCGTGCTGAAGGTATACGCCAGCGAGGACAACGGGAATGTGGTGGGATGCGAGGGAAAGGTTCCCGCCGATTATGAAGGGGTGGAGATTCCCTTCCGGATTGCCTCCCTTTTCAATCTCGACTATATGGTAGACGGCCACAACGTTTCGCTTACTCCCGTGGAGGCCGAAAGTTGTGCGGAGTTCGTATTCGCTCCCGCCGAGGGATGGACGCTCGACAGCCTTACCTTCAACGGCGACGACGTGATCGGCGATGTCGTGGAGAACAGGTATATCACTCCGGCCATCACAGAGAATTCCGTACTGCAGGCCGATTACAGGTATGCAAGCGAAGTCTGGACTCCTTCAGGCGTTGACGATGTCGTGACCGACCTGAACCTGAGGGCTTGGAGCGACGGCGGCTATATCAAGATCGCCGGACTGAAAGCGGGTGAGGAACTGACTGTATATACGGTGGGCGGTTCATCGGCAGTCGATTATTCCTGCGGTGAGGGTGCTCCCGACACCGTCGGATTCCAGTTGCCCGAGGGGATATATATCATAGTTGTCAAGGAGACAGAGGGCCCCGACCCCAAGCGCGTAGCCATCAAGCTCCAGCACACAGAGAATCAATAGCCGCAAGGCAGCCGCGGAGCGGCGTAACGGCGATTTGGAGCGACCTTAGCTCCGCTAAGGTCGGCACCGCATCTGGATTAGCCGCATGGCAGCCGCGGAGCGGCGTAATGCGATTTGGAGCGACCTTAGCTCCGCTAAGGTCGGCACCGCATCTGGATTCGCCGGATGGCAGCCGCGGAGCGGCGTAAGGCGATTTGGAGCGACCTTAGCTCCGCTAAGGTCGGCACCGCGTCTGGATTCGCCGCATGGCAGCCGCGGAGCGGCGTAAGATTTGAGCCCATGGTGGAGATGATTGATGGA
>X378_Fat_Sand_Rat__coassemble_21_pt1 | contig 34104 bp, 32 predicted proteins | sample X378_Fat_Sand_Rat__metabat2_low_PE_004 | metagenome-assembled genome bin X378_Fat_Sand_Rat
CAAACAACTTTTAGCTGCTTTGTCTTGGTAGCATAATGTCAATGTTCTCTTGCGTTTTCGGAGCGGTTCCGCCTCGTTGAGGGAGGCCCCGTTTCTCAAACGCGATTGCAAAATTAGTACAAATTTCGGAACTGACCAAATTTTTTCGATAGATTTTTGTAAATTTTGTATCTTTCGAGAGTAACGTTCTAATAGTCAGTGTGATTATAATTTGTTAAAATCTATTTTGGTCGGTTAAAATTGGAAGTAGATGAATGGGGCCACCTCTTCCGACATGAATTCGATCACCAGTTGCACCACCCCCAGGAAGATGAGGAGCTTGATTATCCAGGGGGCCTTGACGTAGGCCGCCTGCATGGTGTCGCTCCAGCGCTGGGGAATGAAGTGGGCCACGGTAAGCGAGAGCATCATCACGCACCATACCATCCGCACCTCGAAGAACTGCGGGATCTGCGCCCACTGGAAGTCGACGAAGATGTTGCGGATAATCAGCACCGAGTCTTCGAACGAGGCGGCGCGGAAGAACACCCAGAGGAGCGATACATATATGAAGGTGATGAGCCATAATATGAAGTTCGTGGCCCAGTTGTCGGGAATCCTCTTGAGAATCGGTTTGCAGGCCTTGTGGACCGCCAGACCGACGCCGTGCATCGCGCCCCAGAACACGAACTTCCAGGCGGCTCCGTGCCAGAGGCCGCCGATAAGCATCGTGAGGAAGTTGTTGAGATATGTGCGGAAGGTACCCTTGCGGTTACCGCCGAGGGGGATGTAGACGTAGTCGCGCAGCCAGGAGGAGAGGGAGATGTGCCACCGGCGCCAGAACTCGGTGAGGTTGCGGCTCTGATAGGGCGAGTCGAAGTTGATGCCGAGTCGGAAACCCATGATGAGTGCGATACCGATGGCCATGTCGGAATAGCCCGAGAAGTCGCAGTAGATCTGCATCGTGTAGCCCAGCACGCCCATAAGGGTCTGGACGCCGGTATAGAGAGAGGGATCGTTGAAGATGAGGTCGTTGTAGGAAGCGATATAGTCGGCTATGAGCGCCTTCTTGATGATACCGCAGATGATGAGCCAGAGTCCGCCCCAGACCATGGCCGGAGTCGCCGATTCGTTTTTCTCAAGCTGGGGGAGGAAATAGTCGGCGCGGACTATAGGACCCGCCACGAGAGCCGGGAAGAAAGAGAGGAAGAAGAGATATTCGAACCATGTCTTTGTGGGCGGGATCTTGCGTTTGTAGACATCCACCACATAGCTTATCGACTGGAACGTATAGAACGAGATGCCCACGGGGAGGATGATGTCGAGAGGCTGGAAGTTGCCTTCCACCATCGCGTTCCAGTTCCATAGGAAGAAATTGGCGTATTTGAAATAGCCCAGGATGGAGAGGGAGAGGATTATGGAGAACCACATCAGCGTGAGGCGCGAGCCGCGGGTGCGGAGACGGGCCATCCATTTCGACACGAGCCAGTCGACGAGCGACGTGCCCATTAGCATCAGGAAGAAGAAGCCGCTCGACTTATAGTAGAAATAGAGGGAGAAGAGCACCACGAAGACGATCATCTGGAGGCGGCTGCGCTTCAGAAGGGCGTAGAGCGGGATGAAAAGGATGAAGAGCACCCAGAACAGGCCGCTGGAGAAAAGCATGGGAGCCTGGGGATCGTATTGGAGCAGCGAACAGATGTTCTGCCAGAGTATCGAGGGTTGGAAATCGTTCATTTCGGGGAGCGGAGAGAGTTACTTGTTGAGAGCCTTGAGGAAAACCATGTTGGCGTTGACCTTGCCGATGGAGTCGGAGGGGATTTCCGCCAGGAATGGGTGCGACGATTTCGGGAGCCAGCGCATCACGCTGTCAACCCAGAAGGCCGTGGCCTCGCGGGTGGGGTGGATATGGTCGGCCTTGCGGGCCAGCTGCATTCCGTCCGTGCGGAAATAGTTCTGCCGGCCGCATGCCTTCTCGAGGATGTCGTTCATGCCCGTGTCGGGTTTCCAGTTGGGCGGACCGATCCAGACATAAGGAATTGTGTCGATCACCTCGATGATCTTCTTTATATAAGGAATCCTCACGGAGGGATCTTTGAAGAAGAGCTCGTTGCTGCCCAGAGATATGAAGATCTGGGTGGGGTGATACTTATTTATATAATAGGCGAGAGTGTCGTGGTCGGCCCAGATCTTGGTGTTGCTCGAATCCCAGTTGACGGCATGGATGGTGTGTCCGTTCTGTTTGGCATACTGGGCGAGACGCAGGGCGATGTTGTAGGTCATGGAGTCGCCGAACACGAATATCGACTGCGGGAGCGAGTCGGTTTTGACTGTTTCGACGGGGATTGTATCGGCTGCCGCGAGGGCCTCGAGCGAGTCGGCGAGGGCGTTCTCCCCTTTCTGCTTGAGAAGAGTCTCGGCGAAACCGGCTTTCTTCGGGGAATAGGGACCGATTTGCGGCGCCCAGTCGGAAAAAGAGAAGAGCATCACCAGGGCGAGAGCCAGGGTGAGCAGTAGCCAGAGAGCTATATATTTGGTTTTCATTGAAATCAGAGATGCTTGGAATAATAAGCGACGCCACAACGGGCGCCGCGAATTCCGTTCGAGCCACAAAATTACTCAAACTCCGCGATATGACAAAGTGCGAAGTGAAAATAATTACCCTCTGATGTAAAAAGTATATTCTTCCGGCGGGAAAGAATCAGTCGAGATCTACCACCGTAATTCCGGCTCCTCCGAAGCGGATATCCTCGTCTTCGAAGTGGGACACGGCGGGATTTGCCTTCAGCTGCTGGCGTATCAGAGTCTTGAGGATGCCGTGGCCGGTGCCGTGAAGTATCCTTACCCTCGAGGCCGAGAACTGGATGGCGTCGTCGAGGAAATAGGTCACCGCCTGGATTGCCTCGTCGGCCCGCATTCCGCGCACGTCGATCTCGTTGTGGAAACTGAGCTGGCGTCGGCGCGAGTCGTCGGAAGTTGATTCGCTGACGGTGGATGTGGCGGTAAGGGCGGACTCCTTCGGGCGCTTAGTCAATTCGAGTTTCGAGAGTTCGACTATGGTGCGTAGCGATCCGAAAGCCACCGTGGCCTTCTTTCCGCTCACCGACAGCACCTGCCCCGCCATCGACGAACCCTGCATCTTGACGTAATCCCCGACAGCGATGTCGCGCTTCACGGGTTCCGGTTTCGGTTTCGGGGCTTCGGGCTTCTTGCGGCTCTTGTGCTTGAGCGGCTGCAGCTGCTTCGGAAGTTTCTTCTCGTCCTCGGCATCACGTGCTTCGGAAGATGCGTCGATGAAGTCCTTGAGGTCGCGGCGCAACTCCTTGGTGCGCTCCTTTTCCGCCTGGGCCTTTCGGATCTCGAGGATGGTGCGTTCGATACGGGCGTTAGCCTCGCCGAGAATCTCGTTCGCCTCCTTCCGGGCGTCGTCGAGGATGGCCCGGCGCTGCTGCTTTAGGTCGCCCGCCACCTCCTCGTATTTGGAGAGGAGATTGTCGAGGCGCGACTCTTTCTCGCGGATGTTCTGGCGCTTCGAGGCCCAGTATTTGCGGTCGCGGGCGATGTCGGAGAGATACTTGTCGAGATTGACATACTCCTCCCCCACTATCTGCTTCGCCTCGTCGATCACCTCTTTCGGCAGACCCATCTTGTGGGCGATGTCGAGTGCGAACGAGCTGCCAGGATTTCCTATGGAGAGCTGGAAAGTGGGGGCGAGATGCTGGCGGTCGTAGAGCATCGCTCCGTTGACGAATCCCGGAGTGTTGTCAGCGAAAGTCTTGAGATTCTGATAGTGGGTGGTTACGACGCCGTAGCTGCCGTCCTTGCCGAGCGAGTCGAGGATGGCCTGCGCCATAGCCCCTCCGATCTGCGGTTCGGTGCCCGATCCCATCTCGTCGGCCATGAAGAGAGTCTTGCGGTCGGCATGGGTGAGGAAGAACTTCATGTTTCGCAGATGTGAGGAATAGGTGGAGAGGTCGTTTTCAATCGACTGCTCGTCGCCTATGTCGATGAATATGTTGCGGAAGATTCCCATGTGGGAATTCTCGTAGAGGGTCGGCATAAGTCCGCACTGCAGCATATACTGCACAACGGCCACTGTCTTGAGACACACAGACTTACCGCCGGCGTTGGGACCGGAGATGATCAGTATCCTTTTTTCGGGCGAGAGCGTTATGTTGAGGGGCACCACCTGGCGGCCGTGCTGGCGCAGGGCTATGAAGAGAGAGGGATGGACGGCGTGATACCATTCCAGCTGCACCTCCTTCTTTACATGCGGCATCCGGGCATCGGTGTCGATTGCCAGGCGCGCCTTGGCCTCGATGAAGTCGAGCAGACCCATCAGTCGGCAGCTCTCCTCAATCTGCTCGATATGCGGGCGGATTGAATCGGCTATTGCGGTAAGGATCACCACTTCCTCGCGGCGTTCGTCCATCTCGAGTTGCTTGATGCGGTTGCCCGCCTCCACTACCTGAGCCGGTTCGATAAAGACAGTCTTACCTGTGGCGCTCTCGTCGTGGACTATACCCGAGATCTGGCGTTTGCTGCCTGCGGCCACCGGAATCACCAAGCGTCCGTCGCGGATTGAGGGAGAAGTATCCTTGTCGACCACCCCCTGCGAGATGGCCTGGTCCAACACGCGGCGCATGGCCCGCTGCATGGCACCCGAGGCGGCCTTTATCTGCTGGCGGATGTCGTAGAGAGCGGGAGAGGCAGTGTCTTTCAGCTCGCCGAACTTATTGACGGCGTTTGAGATAACCGTGATAAGTTCAGGGAAGAGTTGAAGGTCGGCGATTTCATGAGAAAGTGTCGGGAAGAGAGGGCGGTCGGTGTCCTCCTCCGTCTGCGACTTGAAGAAATTCCCTACCTCGGCAAAAGAGAGAAGCACCGACATCAGCTTATAGAGCCTGTCGGCACTCATGAAGGAGTTGCGGGCCTTGATCTCCGTGAGATAAGGGAGAACGTCGTGGGGAGAAGGAGAAGGATAAGGGAGAGCCGCTTTGAGGATGCGGGTCATTTCGTCGACCGAGCGGAGTCGGCGCATCACGACGTCGTAGTCGGTTGAAAACGACATACCTGCCACCTCCTCTTTTCCGAGGCGGCTTTTGCAGTAGTCAAGAAGAAGGGAGCGGATCGCGTCGAATCCGATCTTCGATTCAAAATCCTTGGGGTAGATCATTTAAACGGGGAGCACGAGCATGGGGAGGTCGTGCTGGAAGAGGCAGCGATGGGCGATTGAGGGACGGAATATGCGGCGGAAGATGTTGGTCTTCCTGTTCGGCACTATCATCATGCGGATGTCCATCTCGCGGATGAACTCATCGATCTGTTCGCTGAAGTTCTTGCCTTTCACGTGATGGGCGTGGAAAGTGGCTGTAGGGTAAGTCTGAGCGAAGGCGTCGCGCATTTCCGAGAGTTTTCGGGCGGCGTCCTGGCCCACATGCTCCACCACGGGAACGAGGTAAACCTCGATGGCCGGGTAGCTGAAAGCCTTCATGATTGCACGGATCGAGAGGAAATCGTGGCGTTCCATCGTGCAGAACATGATGATGCGTTTGAAATCGTCGAGACCGTGGGGTTGGAAATTGTCGGGGACGGTGAAGAGAGGGGTTCGGCAGGAGTCGAGCACCTCGGCGGTGACGCTTCCTATGAGTTCCTCGTCCTTCTTGTCTTTTCCGCGGGTGGCCATCACCACCATGGAGGGGTTGTGGATTCGGCAATACTGGAGGATCACCTCCTCGGCTACGCCTTCGAGCACTGTGGTGGTGAACTTCACCTTGGGGAGTTCGCCTTTCTGCTGCTTGGCGGCGATCTGCTTCTTGAAGTCGCGCATGCGCTTCATGGCGTCGCGGTTGAGCTGCTTGGCCTCCTCCACTTCGAGCACCTCGTCGACCTCCGGAATGTCATCGGGAGATGGGTCGGGAATCGCGGGGATGGGTTCCATCACCGCGTGCATGATCACGGGCGACATACCGGTTTTCTCGGCTATGAAGAAACCGACTCTGACAGCGAGGAAGCTTGATGGAGAAAAATCGACGGGGATGAGCATGTTACCGCTCATTCCCGCCATTTTTATCATGATTTGAGATGTGGAGTAATCCTCCCCGCTTTCAAGGATTTTCAAGCCGAGCTGGAGTTTATCTACGGGGATGCGCACGCGCACGGGCTTTTCGCCTTCATAGTCGGGCACGTCAACGGGCACGATCTCCACTGGAATATCGTGCGATTTGAGGAAACCTTCGAGGTGAGCGGCGCGCAGGGGCGTGTGGATCACCAGCGTGATAAACTTATCCTGATTCTCTGACATCTCTGAATTCAGTAAGGTTCGTTACTTGTTGGCCTCTTCGAGGATCTTGACAGCCATGTCGTAGATAGTGGTGTCATCGAGCACAACGATTCCGCCGTCGGGACCCGGTTCGATATGCAGGGCTGCATTCTTTCCAAACTGATAGTTGACGCCGCCGAAGTAATTGCGTACGGTCTGAACTGTAACGTTGAGTTCATCTGCGATACGATGTGTGGCGCCGTCGGGCAGACTGTCTTTGAGACGACGAAGCTCGTTGAATGTGATGGTTTTGCTCATTGTCTTTATATTTATTGATTATTATTAAATTGTTTTCTAAAGGTCTGAGAATAGAGCAGCCGGTTTGACAGGAGAAAGGAATCTGTTCTATTTTGTGCTAAATTAGCCAAAAAATATGGGTTAACAAAGAAAAAATGAAAATAAAAAGGGTGTTATTAAACATATTTTTCTTTATTCCCCTGATACGCAAATCAGTTACCTGTTTACGGTCTCGAAGTTATCGGCCTGAATCCAGCCCACGAAATCGGAATTGAACCTGACCTTGTACCATTCCGTCTTGCCTCCGGCCCCCTTCTGGGAGTCGAGCACTCGCATCACCGTGCCGCGTGTAAGGGTATTCGGATTGGTCTTTGCGGAGACGGAGGGTTCGGTGAAGAGATTCGTCTTGTAGGCCATAATCACGCCCTCCTCCTGCGATTCGGCGCAGTTGGCGGCATAGAAGGAGAAGACCACGAATATCAGCGAGAGGGCGAGCAGCGAACCGCCTCCGAAGAAGCCGATCTTGCGCACGATGACGGTCGGGACGAAGAAATAGAGGGCGGCGCATACCACGAAGAGCACGAAGCAGACTGCAGCCCATACGGCCCAGGTGTCGGAGGCGGTGTTCTCCCCCACCCAGCGTTTCAGGGTCTGGAAGAAGGAGGGATCGTCGGGTTGGGAGGAAACCTTCTTTCCCTTTACCTCCGCCTTGTTGTTTTCCTGGACACGCCAGGCCACATAGTCGGCGTTGCTGCGGGCCTCTGAGTTGGAGGGGTCGATGATCAGCGCCCGCTGGTAGTTGAGCATCGCGTGGCCGTAATCGCCCGCCTTCACATATGCGTTGGCGAGATTGCAGAGCATCGGGGACGAGGAGCCCTTCTCCGCTACGATCTTCTCGTAGATGGCTATGGCATCCGTATATTCCCCCCGTGAGTAGGCCGAATCGGCCTCAGCCAGAGTGGGAGCGGCAGCCAGGGCGGCAGCCGAGGAGATGGCGGCCGCCGTTAAGAGCATAATATATTTCGAGAGCTTTGAGAGCATCATTTTGACTTTTTGAATGAATCTTCGAGTTGATTGATGGTGGAGATGGCGCGGCGATACATCGAGTCGAGGTCCTGACCGCTGCCGGCCGAAGAATATTTGGCGAACTCCGCGTCGTCGATGAGGTTGATGAGCGAATCTATCTCCTCCTCCCCTATCTTCTTTTCAGTGAGCACCTGGCGGATGTTGTCGCGCATTAGTTCGGAGGTGGGCATCTTGAGTTTGTCGCCCAGGTATCCCCACAGAGCCTTGAGGAGTTCGGTGTAGAAGAGCTCGCTGTCCTTGCGTTTCATTGCGGCTGCGGCGCGTTTCAGTCGACGGCGGGCGAGTTTGTCGGCCCGTCGGCTGTTGAAGGCGGCCATGTCGGAATGGGAGGCGGCGTAACGACGGTATCCCACCATCGCACCGAGCAGCAGAACGGTCGGGATGATAAACCAGAGCCAGTAGAGAAATCCGCGCACATAGGGAACGCGTTCCTTGCGGAGGTCATTCAGGTTGACATTCTGCAGTTGGGAGTCGAACTTGGGAGTCTTCCGCTGGCCCGACTTGGCAGCCTCTCCCTTGGCCACGGTGATTGTGTATCCCTTGGCAACGGAAGTCTCGTATTTACCCGTGGAGGGATCGAAATAAACGAGTTTGACGTCGGGAATCTTGAACTGACCCTCCTCGAGCGGCATGAAGGAATAGTCGAACGTGAGGGAACCCGACACATTCGAGCCGCTCACGTCAATCTTCTGGTCGGTCTTTGGTGAATACACCTCGATTTCGGGAGGATAGATGGCCGAGAGGTCGGGAAGCGTGACATATTTGATGTTGCCGGTGCCGTTGACCGTGTATACTATCGAGGCAGCCTGGTTGGTCTTGAAGCTCTTCGACTTCAGCGAGGATGAGATGTTGAAGCGGCCCACGCCACCCGAGAAATCTGCCGGACGCGGAGACGGGAGCGGTTTGATGTCGACCACCAGATCGTTCGGGGTGACGTTGAGCTGCAGCGGCGTTGCATACGACATGCTTCCCCAGAAGGGATCGTGGAAATATTCGCGGCGGTCGACGGAAACGGTGTAGGTGTTTCCCGTCACCTTCAGGTTGCCTGTCATCTGCGGGAAGATGATGTAGCGGGCGATGATGGCGGTGGCGTACGACTTGCCGTTGTATGTCTCGAGAGAGAGTTGGGTGGAGATATCCTTCGATTCCTCGACTACGAAACCGTCGAACTTCGGAGCGGCCGTGGCGCCGATGAACTTGATGGCGTCGTAGGTGGTGTAGAGTTTTACGGTGTATACAAGCGCCTCCTGCTCGTAGGCTGTTGTTTTCGTTACATTGGCGCGGAGGAAGAGGTTGCCGTCGCCTTTGCCGATGAATTTCGGTTTGCCGTCGTCCTGCTGGGATGCAGATGCGCCCGGTTGGCTCGAGCCCTGCTGGGATGCCGAGGGCTCAGGCATCTCCTTGCCGATGTTGTAGCTGACGGTGTTGCTCCTCACTCCTCCCACGGATATTGGACCGTAGGTGTAGGATCCCTCCTTGAGAGCGCGGAACGTAGCGGTGTAAGTATAGGAGTGGCTTTGGGTGGTGTGGCCGTTGACCGAACTGAAGGAAGAGCTCTGGCCCGTACGCTCGAAATACATCAGTTTGGCGCCCGGCATGTTGCGGGGTTCCTCGGGCGAGCCGTCGGCGTCCTTCACCTCTATATACATATAGAATACATCACCCGAGGCTATGGAGCGCTTGCCCCGGCCCGGGGAGACCGTGAGTCTCACCGAAGCCGCCGACGCCGAGAGCGCCGTCAGGATGATAAGCAATATGAGATTAAGTTTTCTAAGCATGTTCTTGATGATTTGATCGGAGAGGCGTCACACCGGATGCATCTCCCGCTTCACTGTAGAGGATTTGACCGTAACGCCTACCGGCGCGGATGAGACCGTCTGGTATTTGCCCGTGTTCGGGTTGAAGAATTCGAAAGAGACCTCCCCTATCTCCACCCCTTCGCGCTGCAGAGGGATGAAGGTGCATTCCAGGCGGAGTTCGGAAACGAGTTTGCCGTCCTTTACATATCGGTTGCGCTCTTCGGAAATCGACTTGAGTTTCATTCCCGTCTTGAAAGCGTCGCGGTATTCAGGCAGCATGGAGTCGGGCAACCATCCTTCACCCGAGATGGTGACATAGGCTGTGGCCTCCTCGTTGACGATGATGTTTCCTGGAGGGACGTCGGTGGTGATTGTGAAATCACCGACGGCACCCGAATAGACCGTGTTCTTGGGTACGCGGGGAAGATCCTTCACCTTGAAGTCGCATTTGTCGGCCTCGAGGGGGAAGGAGACATTCTCAACCGTCTGCACCCGGCCCCAGAAAGGGTCGCGCACCACAACCGGATAGGAGACCGTCACCTCCAGCTCCGGACCGACAACGGAGAATTTCCCGCTGCGGGCCATGGAGACGATATACGACTCCACCACGAAACGGTAATACCGCTCCCCTTTTATGTCGACCACCGACTGACCGCCCGCGTTCCTCACCTTCGAGAAGAAGGAGAACTCGCCGCTTTTGAGACTGACGGGAGAGATTTCCGACACGCCGGCGATATCGGGAGTCGGGGAATAGAGCACGATGTCGAGCTCGACGGGTTCCGACTCATAAAGCGTTGACTTCTGCATCTCGCATTTAAGCATGAAATCGGAAGGCCGGTAGCGCTCCTGATTGGGCTTAGCAGCAATTGAGCTCAATCCCGGTATGACCACCGAGAGCGCGATCAAGAGCCATCCCAACCGGCAGTCGAGAGATCGGAGTCTGTTTATATCGGGTTTATACATCGGCTGAATCGTTTTAAGGGTTAAAGGCCTGCGTGCGAAGGTGCGACTTCAGGATACTTTCGAGCAAGGTTACCAACGTTTGGATCGGGAACCGCCGGCCACGGATTTCTCGCCCTTGTTCGCTTTCTGGATGCGGCCGCGGGTCTGGTTCTCCTTGTTGTCGATGGCCTGAAGGATACGCGAGGCAGTCTGCTGGTTGATGTTGTTCTCCTTGGGCTGCTGCTGGTCCTTGTTCTGATCCTGGTTCTGGTCTTGATTCTTATTCTGATCTTTGTTCTGGTCCTTGTTCTGGTCCTTGTTTTGATCTTTGTCCTTGTTCTGGTCTTTGTTCTGATTCTGGTTCTTGTCCTGGTTCTGCTTCTCGAGCTGGAGCTGGGCAATGCGCAGGTTCTTGCGGGCGTTGTCGTCGGAGGGGTCGATGCGGAGCGCCTGCTTGTAATACTGGATTGCCTTCTCGTATTGCTTGGTGTTGAACTCTAGATTTCCGAGGTTGTAGTTTGCCTTGGCGGCGAGACCCGGTTTCTCCTTAGCCATAGCTGCAACCGAAGAGAGATTCTGGCGGGCCGAGCCGAGGAGTTTCTGGCTCTTCTCTGTGGAGTCGGCGGGATTCGCCACCTGTCGTATCTGCGCCATGCCCAGATTGTAGCGGGCGGCGGCAGACTCGGGATTCTCGGCGAGCGCCTGCTGATAGAGAGAGGCAGCCTCTACAAACTTACGGTCGGTATAGCTCTTGTTCCCCTTGTTGATGAGTCGGCGTTCCTGGCGGGTCGAAACCGACTTCGCGGAGACGACAGGCTGGAAGAAAATTCCGGCACATACAACTGCTATCAGGGATAATATTCTTAATTTCATTTCTTTACACCTTAAAAGTTAAGCAAGACTTTAAGACTGCCTCACTGCTTTTTCTCCTCCTTCTTGAAGAAAGTGATCTTGTCGAGCCAGCTTATCTTGCGGTCGAGCAGGAAGATGTTGGCCACTATGAAAGCCAGCGCCAGCCAAGCGAATATCGGGAAGAGTTCGTCGTGTTTCGAGTAAGTGCTCGCCTCCATGGCCGACTTCTTGAGTGTGCCGAGCTGGGAGTCGAGTTCGTTGAGAGCGTCGCGGTCGCCGGCGTTGACATAGATTCCCCTGCCGGCCTTGGCTATCTCGGCGGCGAGTTTGTCGTTGAGGGCCGTGCGGACGGGTTCACCGGTTTCCGGGTCGATCATCACACCGTTCCCCTCGGGGATGGTGACGGGAGTCGACGAACCGACGCCGACCACATCCACTTGCACGCCCGATTTCGCGGCGCTCGAGGCGGCGTTCATCACACCCTCCTGATCGTCGAGTTCCTCCGCGTCGGTGATGAGAATCACAGCTTTGCCCACATTCTTGTTGTCGCCGAAAGAGTTGACGGCCATATCTATTGCCGAAGCGATGTTGGTTCCCTGGTCGGGCACCTGCGAGGGGTCGATGGAGTTGAGGAACATCTTCGCCGAGACATAGTCGTTGGTTACGGGAATCAGCGTATATGCATTGCCGGCATAGACAATCAGACCGACGCGGTCGTTGTCGAGGCGGTTGATGAGCTTCTCGAGCACGAGTTTGGCCGTGCGCATGCGGTCAGGGCCGTCGTTGTCGGCCGTGGAAGAAGCCAGCATCGAGTTGGAGGCGTCCATGGCGATCACCACCTCGATACCCTCCTTCACCGTTTTCTCGTCCTTGATTCCGCCCCACGGGCGGGCGAAGGCGACGATGAGAAGCGAGAGGGCGAGCATTTCCGCAGTGATTTTCAGAGGCGGTTTATATGGCGACACCTCCGGGGCGAGCCTCAGCACGTTGGAGATCCGGCCGAACTTGCGCATGTTTTTCCTTCTGGCGTAGCGGGCCCAGACGTAGAGCACCACGAATAGCGGCACCAGCAGGAGCAGAAGGAGATATGATGGATAAGCGAAACTAAACATAGAATCTCAATTCAAAAGCGGGCTGCGTCAGGGAATGCGGCGGAGCACGGTATATCTGATTAACAACTGGAGGACGAGAGCGCAGATGGCGGTGAGGATCCAGGGCATGAAATTCTCTTCGGTCTGCGTGTAATTGTTGACGTTGAGTCGAGTTTTCTCAAGCGAGTCGATCTCCTGGAACACATCGCGGAGCATACGCGAGTCGGTGGCGCGGAAATACTTTCCGCCGGTCTGCTGGGCGATGTTCTTCAGAGCCGCCTCGTCGATCTTCGTCTCCATCGTGGTGGTGGAGAAGCCGTAGGGGTCGGTGATTGTTATCGAGCCGTTGGTTCCGACGCCGATGGTGTAGATCTTGATACCCTTCTGCTTGGCGATCTGGGCGGCGGTGGCTGGAGCCACATCGCCCGCGTTGTTCGTACCGTCGGTGAGCAGGATGATGCTCTTCGATTTGGCCTGACCGGTGACGAGGCGGTTGATGGCGCTGGCGATACCGTCGCCGATGGCCGTACCGTCGTTGAGGATGCCCGGTTTTACGTTTGCTATGGCGTTGATCACCGCGCTTTTGTCGCTTGTTAGCGGCATCAGCGAGAGCGACTCGCCCGAGAATACCACCAGACCGATGTTGTCGTCAGTGCGCTGGCCCACGAATTTCTGGGCCACATCCTTGGCGGCCTGGAAGCGGGTGGGCTGCAGGTCGGTGGCGAGCATACTGCTCGAGATGTCCATGGCGATCACGATATCGGTTCCCTCCACGTTGGAAGTGCGCAGGGAGTCATGGGTCTGCGGGCGGCATATGGCCACGATTATCGCGGCTATGGCCACGAGCTGGAGGAAGAAGCAGAAATGCATGAGCAGCACCTTGAACCGGGCCGGAGTTGCCAGGAAAGGCTTCGCCGTCGACACCCCGATCGAGGGATTGGCGTTCCTCCATTTCCATACATACCAGGCGATGAGGGGCAGCAGTATGAGAAGGAAGAGCAGATAATATGGATGAAGAAGCATCATTTCTTACCTCCTTTCCTCAGAGTCTTGCCGCGGCGTTTCCCCTTACCCTTGGCGGCGACTGGAGCCGCACCCTCCTCGTCTTCGGGCTTGGGCACGGGCTTGGTCTCCTCAACGAAGCGGACCGCATTCTCATAGGATGCGATGTTGTCTTCGGGGAGAGGACGCACCTTGGCGAACTTCACGAAGTCGGCCATATCGAGAATCTGGCGGAAGTAGGGACGCTTGTCCTTGAGTTCCGGATTCTTCGACAGACTGGCGAGAATCTGGCGCGAGGTCATCTCCATCGCGTTGATACCGAAGCGCTTGTAGAGATATACGCGCAGGATCTCGGTGAGCTCCGTGAAATATTCCTTCTCGAATCCATTCTCCCAGAGTTTCTTCTCCTTGAGCTGGCGCAGAGAGGAGATCGCCACCTCGTAGGGAGAGGGCTGCGGTTTTGGCGGGATGAGATATCCCTTCTTCTTATACTTGAGGGCGGCGTAAACGAGGGCACCGACAGCCAGAAGGATTATCAGCACGAGCCACCAGTAATAGTATAGCCAGTCGGGCAGGGAGTCGAAGATAGAGGGATCCTCGGGGTCGCTGACATTGGCGTAATCGCTGATCTGCGCATCCTTGCTCACGGGGACGGGCACTACCTTGAGCGCCACTCGGTTGGAGCGGATGGTGTCGCGGCCCGAGACGTAGAGCAGTTCGGGAAGCCGGTAATAACCCGAGTCGAACGACTGCACAGGGATCTGATAGACGATCTGCATCGAATTCCCCTGATCAACCGTATCGACCTTCGAGGGGAGTCGCAGTTCCACCGAGTCGCCGCAAACCGGGATCACCCCCGATTCTGGCACCTGCTGGAAGAGCGGGAAGGCACCCTTCTCCCCTTTCCGCTGGTCGACCGTGACCTGCAGCGTTGTGGTGCGGCCCATGAGCAGCGTCACGGAGTCGAGTTTCGCCTTCACCACAGGCTTTGCCGACACTGCCGAGGGAGCGAGCAGCAGAAGGGCGAGGATGAGGATATATGAATGAAAATAATTACGCATGATTGAATTCACATTATGTGGGAAAGGAACTCATCGGGCGATTGCCCGGCGTCGGAACAGACCGAGGAGGGCTTTGACGAAGTCCTCGTCGGTGGTGATGGTTGCGATATCTACCCCGCTGCGGTTCACGTCGGCCGACAGGCGGCGCTGGCGTTCATACCAGGCTCGGGCGTAGCTCTTGCGGACGTTGGCCGAGGAGGTGTCAACCCAAATGTCGCGTCCTGTCTCCATGTCGCGGAGACGGGCCAGGCCCACGTCGGGCATTTCGGAATCGCGGCGGTCGTAGATCTGGATTGCGGCGAGATCGTGCTTCTTATTGGCGATGGTCATGCTCTTGAAGAAGTCGTGGTCGTCGATGAAGTCGCTGATCAGGAAGGCCGTGCTGCGCTTTTTCACGACGTTGGTGAGGAAGCGCAGGGCCACGTCGATATCGGTTCCCTTGCTTTCAGGCTGGAAGTTGATGATTTCGCGGATGATGAGAAGGATATGCTTCCGGCCCTTCTTGGGGGGAATGAACTTCTCGATCTTGTCGCTGAAGAAGATCACGCCCACCTTGTCGTTGTTCTGGATGGAAGAGAATGCGAGAGTCGCGGCCACTTCGGCCATCTTCTCCTTCTTCACATCGCCGCAGGCACCGAAATCGCGGCTGCCGCTGACGTCGACCAGCAGCATCACCGTGAGCTCGCGCTCCTCCTCGTAGACCTTTACGTAGGGCTTGTTGTGGCGCGAGGTGACGTTCCAGTCGATATCGCGGATGTCGTCGCCGGGTTCATATTCGCGCACTTCGGAGAAGATCACGCCGCGTCCTTTGTAGGCGGAGTGATATTCTCCCGCGAAGATGTTCTGGCTCAGACCGCGGGTCTTGATCTCGATCTTGCGGATCTTCTTTATTAACTCATTTGCATCCATTGATCAATGAATAGTGAATAATGAATAGTGAATAAGGAATAATTGGAATGCTATTCATTATCGATTACCGGATCCTTAGGGAACTGCCACCTTGTCGAGGATGTTTGTGATCACCTCGTCGGGACCGATGTTGTTGGCCTCCGCCTCGTAGGTGAGACCGATGCGGTGGCGCATCACGTCGAGGCATACCGCGCGGACGTCTTCGGGGATCACATAGCCGCGGCCCTGCAGGAAGGCGTAGGCGCGGGCGGCCTTTGCCAGACTGATGGAGGCGCGGGGCGACGCACCGAAGGAGATCAGACCCTGGAGGTCGGAAAGACCGTAGCGGGCGGGTTCGCGGGTGGCGAACACGATGTCGACGATATAGTTCTCGATCTTCTCGTCGAGATAGATCTTCTCCACGATTTTCTGAACCTCCTCGATCTCGCTGGGTTTGACAACGGGGCGGATCGGTTCGAGCTCACCCTTGATGTTCTGGCGGATGATCTCCTTCTCCTCCTGCTTGTTGGGATAGCCTATCACCACCTTGAGGAGGAAACGGTCAACCTGAGCCTCGGGGAGAGGATAAGTTCCCTCCTGCTCGATGGGGTTCTGGGTTGCCATCACCAGGAAGGGCTTCGGCAGCGGGAAAGTCTCGTCGCCGATGGTGACCTGACGCTCCTGCATGGCCTCGAGCAGAGCGCTCTGCACCTTTGCGGGGGCGCGGTTGATCTCGTCGGCCAGCACGAAGTTGGCGAAGATGGGGCCTTTCTTCACCTCGAACGTCTCCTTCTTCACGCTGTAGATGAGCGTTCCGATGACGTCGGCCGGAAGGAGATCGGGGGTGAACTGGATGCGGTTGTATTTAGCGTCAACAAGGCTTGCCAGGGTCTTGATGGCCAAGGTCTTTGCCAGACCGGGAACGCCTTCGAGCAGGACGTGGCCGTTGCAGAGCAGAGCGATAAGCAGCGAGTCGACGAGATGCTTCTGACCCACGATTCTGCGGTCCATACCGGTGCGGATCATGCTGACGAAATTGCTTTTCGATGCAATCAGATCATTCAATTCCCTGATATTGATTGTTTCTTCCATTTGATAATTTGGTTAAGAAAATATTGTCTATATAGTGAAAGTTCTTATTTCAGCAAACGGATAATACCAACGGGCCGGAGAGAAAAATCCCGTTTTTAAATCAAATGCAAAAATAGCATTTATTAACTTAAAAACGGAAAACGGGGTGTTAAATATTATTTAATATTGCTATTCAAAGTAAAAACTTCGGTCAGTCGGCTTGGGGGAACGCGTTCCAGCCCTGGGCTCGGATGGGGATCTCGCCTCCGTCTCGGGTTATCATGGCCGCGCCGAGTTCGGGTTTGGTTACATATCCTATCATGGTGACGCCCTTGAGTTTCTCGATCTTCTCGTTGTCGGCCAGAGGCACGGTGAAGAGCAGCTCGTAGTCCTCTCCCCCGTTCATGGCGGTCATCACGAGGTTCATGTTGAGTTCCTCGGCCATCACGGCAGTCTGATAGTCGATGGGAATGCGGTCTTCATATACGCGGCATCCTACGTTCGACTTCTTGCATATGTGCAGCAATTCGGAGGAGAGTCCGTCGCTTACGTCCATCATCGAGGTGGGCTTGATGCCGTTTTCGCGGAGCATCGCCACGATATCCTTTCGGGCCTCGGGCTTTAGCTGGCGTTCGAGTATATACTCCTTTCCCTCGAAACTGGGGGTGAAGTCCTTTCCCGACTTTGCGGCCACCTGATTCTCGCGTTCCAGGAGCTGCAGACCCATATATGCAGCGCCGAAGTCGCCGCTCACGCAGATGAGGTCGGTGGGTTTGGCACCGTTGCGGTATACGACATCCTCCTTCTTGGCCTCGCCGATGCAGGTGATGGAGATCACCAGACCGGTTACGGAAGCCGAGGTGTCGCCGCCCACCATGTCGACCCCGTAGATTTCGCAGGCGAGGCGGATGCCGGCGTAGAGTTCGTCGATATGCTCCACGGTGAAGCGGCTCGAGATGCCGAGACTCACGGTGATCTGTTTCGGCGTGCCGTTCATGGCGTAGATGTCGCTGAAGTTGACAATCGCGGCCTTGTAGCCGAGATGTTTCAGAGGGACATAACGCAGGTCGAAGTGGATTCCTTCGAGCAGGAGGTCGGTGGTCACCAGCACCTCGTTTTCGCCGAATTCGAGCACGGCGGCGTCGTCGCCTACTCCGAACTTGGAGCTTTCGTTCTTGAGGGGGAAGTCGTGTGTGAGGCGGTCGATGAGTCCGAACTCGCCAAGGTCAGCAATTTCTGCCATCTTTTTCGTCTCGCTTCGCGAGAGGGTTAAGGGTTAAAGGTTAAAGGTTAAAGGTTAAAGGTTAAAGGTTAAAGACAGGGTCGGATTAAGATTCGGATTAATGTTTAAGAAAAGAGGCGCAAGTGACTTGCGCCTCTTTTCTTAAGCAGTTCAGAGTCGGCCGAGCATGTCTTTGATCACCTTGGTCATGATGGGCTGGGCCTTGATGGCAGCCTTCTGCACCTCCTCGTGGGAGGGAACTTCGGTGATATCTTTTCCGCCGAGGTCGGTGATTACCGAAACGCCGAACACGCGCATGCCGGCATGGTTGGCCACGATAACCTCGGGCACAGTCGACATACCCACGGCGTCACCGCCGATGATGCGGAAGTATTCGTATTCAGCCGGAGTCTCGAATGTCGGACCGGGAGTGCCGACATATACGCCGTGCATCAGACGGATGTTGTCCTCGCGTGCGATGTCGTCGGCCATGTCGACGAGGGCATGGCTGTAGGCCTCGGTCATAGCCGGGAAGCGCGGACCGAGTTCGGCGTAGTTCTTGCCGCGGAGAGGATTCTCGGGGAAGAGATTGATGTGGTCGGTGATCACCATCACGTCGCCCACGCGGAACTCCTTGTTCATGCCTCCGGCCGCGTTGCTCACGAAGAGAGTCTCCACGCCGAGGTGACGCATCACGCGCACGGGGAAAGTCACCTGCTTCATGTCGTAGCCCTCGTAGTAGTGGAAGCGGCCCTGCATGGCCATGATGTATTTCCCGCCGAGGTTACCGAAGATGAGCTTTCCGGAGTGGCCCTCTACGGTCGACACGGGGAAGTTGGGTATATTGTGATAGTCAAGTTCGTTCTTGATCTCGATATGGTTCACGAGATCGCCGAGACCTGTTCCGAGGATGATCGCGATTTTCGGCATTTCGCCTACTGCTTTCTTGATGAAGTCGGAGGTCTCGTTGACCATCTGCAAATAATCTTTTTCCATCTTGATTGAATTTAAGGTTTTCTATTGGGTTATATACTGAATTCGGGTTATAAGGTGTGTATTTATCTTTGATGAGAAGACCGGGCGGCCATAATATGATAACGCCTCCGGGGGGCTGAAAGTTGGGCGGAGAGGGGATGTCAGTCGTCGTGCGAGCGGGCGTGGGAGTCGATACCCTTGCGGAGGTCGGAGGCGAGGTCGGAATCTTCGAGACCCGGCACCATCCTTACGTGAATCGGCATGTAGAATGTGAACGGCTTCAGATAGGCCGGATAGTAGGGGTCGTAGGCCAGGCGCACGGCGTCTTTCTCGGTGGTTATGATTATCTTGCGCTCGCCCGAGAGATGGCGGAACTTGCTTTCGAGTTTCTCGAGTTCGTCGCGTGTGAACTTGTGGTGGTCGGAGAAGCGCTGTATCACCTTCTTGAAGGGATAAGACTTGAAGTGGTTGATGAATCCGCGTGGATTGGCCACTCCGCTCACGAGCAGGACAGTGTCGCGTGCCGTCAGCTGGTCGACCGAGACGCGGTACGGTTCGTCGTCGGGGAACACCGGCTGCAGCTGGCCATAGGAGAAGTTGGAGAAATATAGCTTCTGGTACGGCATCAGGTCGAGATTCTTCGACACGAGGCGGTATTTGATGGGAGTGAGACCGTCGGGCACCTTGGTGACGATCACCATGTCGGCGCGGGAGACGTTGTGGGCTCCCTCGCGGAGTCGACCGAGCGGAAGGAGATGGTCGTCGTATACGGGACGGTTGTAGTCCATCAGCAGGATGTTGACGGCCGGTTTCACATACCGGTGCTGGAAACCGTCGTCGAGGATGATGAGGTCGAGTTTCGGGAAGAGCCTCTGCAGCTCATAGATACCCTTGCGGCGGTTCTCGCATACCGCCACCTTGACGCGCGAGCCGTATTTGCGGTATATCTGGAGGGGTTCGTCGCCGATGCTCGAGGGAGTGCTCTTGGAGTTGGCCAGGATGAAGCCCTTCGTGTCGCGTTTGTATCCGCGGCTGAGCACGGCGGTGTTGTAGGTGGTGGCCAGCAGGTCGAGCAGGTATTCCACATGGGGAGTCTTGCCGGTGCCGCCGACGGTGATGTTGCCGACGCTCACCACCGGGATGTCGAACTCCTGCTGGGGAAGCACCTTATGGTCGAAAAGCCAATTACGGGTCTCTGCAACCGCTCCGTAGATCCACGAAAGCGGTTTCAGTAAGTATTTTATTATCTGATGACCTCTGCTGTTGTTCATTTTCGACCGGAAGGGGGTTAAAGTGTCACCTTGACCATGGGCATTCTCGCCTGCACCTTCTCGCGGCGGATAAGGGAGCGGGCATATTCAATCATGACCTGGTTTACGTCGGGAGCGGCGATCTTCGCAGCCATCTCCTTCATCTGACCGCTCTGCTGGCGGATCAGGCTCCAGAAGTTGGGTTCCACCTCGGGATAGACCGAAAGGTCGTAGTTGCCGTCGATCTTGCACTGGCGGGCCGTCCATTCGATTGCGTCGTCGAGATATGCGAGCGTGTCGACCAGTCCGAGCTGTTTGGCCTTGAAGGCATCCCAGACGCGGCCCTCGGCTATTGCGAGCACCTTGTCGAGCTTCATCTTGCGGCCCTTGGCCACACGCTCGGTAAACTGCTCGTAACCCCGGTCGACGTAAGCCTGCATCACGGCGAGCTGATGCTCGTCGAGAGGCTTGAGCATGTTGGGAAACTGAGCGCCCGGGTTAGTGGCGACAAGCTGCGGGTTGACGCCTATCTTTTCGGTAAGGCCCGATACGTTGGGAATCAGGCCGAAGATACCGATGGAGCCGGTGATGGTGAGCGGGTCGGCGAAGATACGGTTGGCGCCGCAGGAGATCCAGTAGCCGCCCGATGCTGCGTAGTCGCCCATGGAGACCGCAAGGGGTTTTCCTTTCTTCTGGAAATAGTCGAGGGCCTCCCCTATCTGGTCGCTGCCGAAGGCCGAACCGCCGGGAGAGTTGACGCGGAGCACCATACCCTTCACGTTCTCGTCGTCGGCGAGTTTGACGATGATCGGCACGAGTTTCTCGAAGTCGATTCCCTTGCCGGTGCCGTCGATAATCTCTCCGCATGCATAGAGGATGGCGATCTGATTCTTGCCTCTATAGTTCGTTTCCCATGCAGAGCCTCCGCAGAGCGTCTGGGGCGAGACGAAGTTGAGTTCGTCGGGATCCCTGTCGCAGAGCAGAGCGAGGCGCGAGTTGATCTCGCGGCCGTAGATGAGTGAGTCGACGAGTCCCGACTGAACGGCCAGCGTCGTGGGAGCGAAGGTTATCGATTTCTGGCTTACGAGCGAGTCGATCAGCGCCGGAGTCACGCCCTTGCGGGAAGCGGAGATCTGGTCCTTGATATATCCCCACATATTGGTAAAGAGAGTGTCGAGCTGAGCGCGTGCCGGCTCGCTCATATTCTCCATGATGTAGGGTTCGACGGCCGACTTGTAGGTGCCGACCTTCACCACCTGGAACTGGATGCCCAGCTTGTCCATCAGACCCTTCAGATACATCGACATCGAACCGAGTCCGTTCATCTGGAGCATACCCGAGGGGTTGAGATAGACGCGGTCGGCAGCCGAGGCCACGAAATATGCCCCCATCGTCAAGGCGTCGCCGTAGGCATATACCTTCTTGCCGCTCTTCTTGAAGTCGAGCACGGCATGGCGGACGGCGTTGAGGGTGGCGGGAGAGGCCGCCAGCGCACCGCATTCTATATAAAGGGCGGAGATGTTCTTGTTTTCGGCACCCTCCTTGAGGCCCTGCACGATTACATCGAGAGTCTGGGGCATGTCGAACTCGCCGCGCACCAGCTGGGTGATGTCGGGTTCGGTGGGGTTGTCGGTCTCCACAATCTCTCCGTCAAGGCTGAGTTTGAGGATGCTTCCCTTCTTCACCTGCTCAACGTTGGGCGAACCGGTGAACTGGGCCATCTTCCCCACGATAGCGAAGAAGAAGAGGAAACAGCAGACGATGGCGAGCATCAGAGCCACCCATGCGCCGACGAACGCGGAGAGGGAATTAAGGAAAAAGCGCTTTAACATCTTTCTTTGTTTAGAGGTTAGAGGTTAGAGGTTAGAGAGGTTTGGAGTTGAGGAGTTATTGAGTTAAAGAGTTGAGGAAAGGGTTAGAGGGTGGCGATTACTTTCTTCATCTCTTCGGCGAGGGCGTCGGCTTCGGCCATTGTGGCGGCCTCGCTGTAGATGCGGATAATCGGTTCGGTGTTCGACTTGCGGAGATGCACCCAGCTCTTGGGGAAGTCGATCTTCACGCCGTCGATGTCCGTGATCTTCTCGCCGGAGAATTTCTTCTTCACAGCCTCGAGGATGGCGTCGACATCGATGTCGGGAGTGAGCTGGATCTTGTTTTTCGCGATGGCATACTGCGGAAGCGAGGCCTTGATTTCCGAAACCTTCTTTCCGCTCTTGGCCATCATTGTGAGGAAGAGGGCCACTCCCACGAGAGCGTCGCGGCCGTAGTGGATGGCGGGATAGATCACGCCACCGTTGCCTTCGCCGCCGATCACGGCGCCAGTCTCCTTCATCTTGGTGACTACGTTCACCTCTCCTACGGCGGCGGGCTCGTAGGTGCAGCCATGCTTCTCGGTTACGTCGCGGAGTCCGCGGCTGCTGCTGAGGTTGCTCACAGTAGAACCGGGAGTATGCGAGAGGACATAGTCTGCGATGGCGATGAGGGTGTTCTCTTCGATGAACATCTCGCCGTTCTCCATCACGATGGCGAGCCGGTCAACGTCGGGATCGACCACGAAACCGACGTCAGCCCTGCCCTCCTTCATGAGGTCGGCTATCTGGGTGAGGTTTTCCGGGATGGGTTCGGGAGTATGGGCGAACTTTCCGGTTGCCTCGCAGTTGAGTTCGATGATGTTCTTCACGCCGAGGGCGCGGATAAGCTGGGGAATGACGCGGCCGCCAACCGAGTTGACGGCATCGACTGCCACGCTGAAGTCGGCCTTCGCGATGGCTTCGCAGTCAACAAGCTCCAGAGCCTTCACCATCTCGATGTGGCGGAGGTCCCAGGTTTCGTTCTTATATTCCTTGCCGAGATCGAACACCTCCGCGAATTCATACTCTTCGGCGTCGGCGATGCGGATCACCTCTTTCCCCTCGCTGTCGAGAAGGAATTCGCCGTTGGAGTTGAGGAGTTTCAGGGCGTTCCACTGCACAGGGTTGTGGCTGGCGGTGATGATGATTCCGCCGGCTGCATGCTCGCCGGTAACGGCAAGTTCGGTGGTGGGAGTCGAGGCCAGACCGATGTTGATCACATCGAAGCCCATCGACATCAGCGTACCGACCACCAGTTTTTCGACCATCCTGCCGGAGAGGCGGGCGTCGCGGCCCACGACGATGGCGTTGCTCTCGCCCTTGTAGCTCTTGCGGATGAAGGCTGCGTAGGCGGCTGTGAATTTAACGATATCGACGCCGCTGAGGCCATCGCCCTGTGGACCGCCGATCGTTCCCCTGATTCCCGATATGGATTTTATTAGAGACATTGCTTGTTCTGTTGGATATATTTTAGCGGAAGTTTATTCGGCCGTTGGCCGAATCACTTGACCGCTGAGACGACTTTTTTAATTAGCAATTGGCAATCATTAATTATTCATTAATAATTATTCACTATCGCTAATATTGGGCTCGGAAGTAGCGGATGCGGTAGAGATAGGGGATGCACTGGCTCACGTTCGAGGTGAAGCCCTCTATCGATTTCACTATCAGTTCCACCTCCGAGTTGTAGCCCAGGAATTCGAGAGGCACCTGGAGGCCGTCGCCATACTGGGTGGTGGATTCCAGGATGCTGTTTCCGTAGATGAGGTTTGTGCCGTTGAGCGAGGAATCCATGTTCCAGGCGTTTCCGGTCCAGACATTGGTCGATCCGCTCTCGTAGTTCTTCAGATTCATGCTCATGAATCGGAAATAAACGGTCTGGCCCTTCTGGGGGCGGTTGTCCATGTCCCCCTTGGTGATGACGCGCATATATACCGTTCCGTCGCGGTTCATGCGGTAGAAGGGAGCCTTCTCGCCCTCGATGAAGACGCTGTCTTCTGGGATGGATGTCTCCACCGTGTTGTCGGCGAGAAACTTGTTGACCGCCACCTCTTCCTCTCGGAGGAGGTCGGAATAGCTCTTCTGGTCCTTGCAGGAGGCAAGGGGTGCGAGAGCCGCAGCTGAAAGCGAGAGGAGGAGAAGGTGCTTGAATGTTTTCTTTATGTCGATCATAACTTAGAGTTTCTTTTTGGGGAGGAATTTGTCGTAGTCGGCCATATGGTCGAGGAAAATCTGACGGCATTCCTGAAGCGTTCCGTAGAATTCACCGCCGGCGGCCATCTGGTGACCGCCGCCGTTGAAGAGGTCCTTGCAGATGTCGCACACCGGGAAATCGTGCTTGCTGCGGGTTGAGACCTTGATGCAGTCGCGGTCTTCGCGCATGAACACCGAGTAAACCATTCCGCGGATGTTGAGCGGTTCGTTCACGAGACCTTCCGTGTCGCCCTTCTGATAGTCGTATTTCTCGAGATCCTCCTTGGAGAGGGTTATGAGCGCGCACTTGTGGCGGTCGAAGATCTCGAGGCGTTCGAGGATGGCGAATGCGTTGAGGCGGAGCGAGTCGTAGGTGCAGCTCTTTATGGCCTCGTCGACGATCTGCTTCTTGTCGACATCCTTTTCGAGCAGGCGCATCATTATCTCGTATACCTCCGGGTTGTTGCAGTTCACCGTGAAATTCTGGGTGTCGGTGATCAGCCCCGTGAGCAGGCATGTGGCACCGTTGCGGTCGAGGTCGGCGTAGAGGCCGAGGGCCGCGATGAGGCGGAACACGAGTTCGCATGTCGACGACATCTGGGGATAGGAGAACATCACCGTGCATGGGATGTCGGGATCCTTATGATGGTCGATGAGCACCTTGTCGCAGGTGGCCTCCTGGATGAGCGGAGTCAGTTCGCCCTGACGTGTGGCCGTATTGAAGTCGCACATAATGATGAGGTCGGCCTCGTCGACGATGCGCTTGCAATAGGGGTCGTGCTGGGTATAGACAGCTATCTCGCTCACGCCGGGGAGGAACTGCAGGCTTCGGGGCACCCGGTCGGGGATCACCACCGTGGCGTTCTTTCCCAGACCGCGGAGCAGATGCCACAGACCGAGCGTGCTGCCGATGGCGTCGCCGTCGGGGCGCATATGGCACGTCAGCACGATCTTATCGTTCTTCTCGATAAGCGTGCGGAGCTTCTTTACGCTGTCAGAATCAAAAATATTGTTCATGTTCTTCGATATCGCGCGGCGCGCAATATTTCTTGAATTTGCAAAGATAATAATTTCCCGCCAAACTTCCTACCATAATTCCCGCTTTTCTCAACGAGAGGGCTCAAAGCAGCCATGAGCCGGCACTGGGAAGAGGAGAATCGGTCAACCGCTCCGCGTCATTCCGGCCGCTTGTGGCAGCAGCAGTCCTTTCCGGAGTAAGGATCGTTGGGACAGGGGGTTGCGGCCTTCACGTTCTTCTGGATATCCTTCTTGCTCGAGCAGGAGTCGGCCAGCGAGCACCCGCAGCAGCTCTGCCCCTTCTTTTTCTTGCTGAAGAGGCGGTAGAGGATCCAGGCCACCGCCCCGATCAGGATGATGAAGACGATGATATATTGCCAGAGCTGGGAGTTGTGGTTCATTCCTTTTTCTTTTTAGGTGTGGATTTCTTTTTCGCTTTCTCATCCTTGGCTTCGGGCACCTCGGCGGCGATGCGGCGGTTGGAGGAATCGGCCATCACCGTGGAGACGATCTCGGAGATCATCTTCTTCTGGTTGTCGATGAATTCGGCGGCGCTGTAGTCCCCGCTCTCTATCTTGCGGAGACGTCCCTCCCAGATGCCTGTGAGTTTTGCGCTCTTCAGGAGTTCCTCCCTGATGAGCGAGATGAGTTCGATACCGGCCTGGGTGGCGCGGATCGATTTCCTCTCCTTGCGGATGTATCCGCGTTTGTAGAGGATCTCGATGATGGCGGCGCGTGTGGAGGGTCGGCCGATGCCGTTGGCCTTCAGGGCGTCGCGGAGATCGTCGTCGTCGACCGTCGAACCGGCCGTTTCCATAGCCTTCAGCAGCGTACCCTCGGTGAAATATTTCGGAGGCTGGGTGGTTTTCTTCACCAGTTTCGGCCGGTGAGGCCCCGACTCCCCTTTCGTGAAAGGAGGCAGAACGGCGGTTTCGCCCTCCTGCGGCTCTTCCTCCTCCTCCTGACCCTTCTTCGCGGCATAGACCTTCTTCCATCCCGGATCGAGGATCACCCTGCCGGTGGCCTTGAACGGAACCTTCCCCGCCTGAGCCTTGACCGTGGTCTGCTCGAACGTGCAGTCGGGATAGAACACCGAGATAAAGCGGAGGGCGATGGTATGGAACACCCTTTTCTCGTTCAGCGACAGGTCGGGCGGCAGCGGCTGACCCGTCGGAATTATGGCGTGGTGGTCGGTGACCTTGGAGTTATAGAACACCTTCTTGCTCTTTTTCAGCGGTTTGCCCCTCAAATCTTCAAGTAGATTCGAATAAGGCTTCAGCGAGTTGAGGATGTTCTTGCACTTCGGATATATATCGTCGGTGAGGTAGGTGGTGTCTACTCGGGGGTAGGTGGTGAGCTTCTTCTCGTAGAGCGACTGGATGGTCTTGAGGGTCTCGTCGGCGCTCAGACCGTATTTCTTGTTGCACTCCACCTGCAGCGAAGTCAGGTCGAAGAGCCTCGGCGGCGCCTCCTTCCCCTTCTTCTTCTCTACGTCGGTGATCTCAAGCGGGAGGTCTTTTATCTCCTCCACTATCTTCGCGCCATCCTCCTCCTTGGTGAAGCCTTTTCCTCCGGCGGAGAAGAGGGTGTCGCGGTAGAGGGTCTTGAGTTCCCAGTAGTCTTTCGGCACGAAGTTCTCTATCTCGAGCTGGCGGTTCACCACCAGAGCCAGCGTGGGGGTCTGCACGCGGCCGATGGAGAGTATCTGGCGGTTCTGGCCGTATCGGAGAGTGTATAGACGGGTTGCGTTCAGTCCCAGCACCCAGTCGCCGATGGCCCGGCAGAGTCCGGCGGTATAGAGCGAGTCGAAGTCATGGCTGTCGCGCAGGTTGGCGAAACCCTCCTTTACGGCTTCGTCGGTAAGCGAGCTCACCCAGAGACGCTTCACGGGTTTGTCGCACCCCGCTTTCTGGAGCACCCAGCGCTGGATCAGTTCGCCCTCCTGGCCGGCATCACCGCAGTTGATCACCTCGTCGCACTCCCCCACAAGTTTTTCGATAGTCTCGAACTGGCGCTTGATGCTTGCCTGGTCGATAAGCTTGATGCCGAACTTCGGCGGAATCATCGGCAACACGGAGAGCGCCCACGACTTCCATCGCGGAGTGTAGTCGGCGGGTTCCTTGAGCGTGCAGAGATGGCCGAACGTCCAGGAGACGCAATAGCCGTTGCCCTCGTAGTAACCCTGCCGGGAGGTGTTGGCTCCCAGGATACGGGCTATGTCGCGGCCTACGCTCGGTTTCTCGGTGATGCAGAGAATCATCTAAATAATTAATAATTAATAATTAATAATGAATAATGATGATGCGATTCATTTAGAGTTTCTTCGCTTCGTTCCAGATGGCGTCCATTTCGGCGAGAGTCATGTCGGCGAGGGGTTTGCCAAGCTCTTTCGACTTGGCCTCCAGATAGTTGAAGCGCTTGATGAATTTGCGGTTGGTGTGCTCGAGGGCGTTTTCGGGATTGACGCCGTAGAGGCGGGCGGCATTGATCACGGCGAAAAGCAGGTCGCCGAATTCGGCGTCGAGGTTCTCCTTGTTGCCCGACTTCATCTCCGCCTCGACCTCTGCCACCTCTTCGCGGACCTTGTCCCACACCTGCTCCTTCTCCTCCCAGTCGAAGCCCACGTTGCGGGCCTTCTCCTGGATGCGGTTCGCCTTTATGAGTGCGGGGAGGGCCGAGGGAACGCCGGAGAGCACCGACTTGTTGCCGTCTTTCTCCTTCTGCTTGATCTTCTCCCAGTTCTGCGACACCTGTTCGGGCGTCTCGGCGTCGACGTTGCCGTAGATGTGGGGATGGCGGAAGATGAGTTTGTCGGTGAGTTTGGTGCAGACGTCGGCGATGTCGAATTCACCCTTCTCCTCCCCTATCTTCGCGTAGAAAGCCACATGGAGAAGCACGTCGCCGAGTTCCTTGCAGATGTTCTTGTTGTCGTCGTTCATGAGGGCGTCGACGAGTTCGTATACCTCCTCGACGGTGTTGGGGCGCAGCGACTCGTTGGTCTGCTTGCGGTCCCAGGGGCATTTCACGCGGAGAGTGTCGAGCACGTCGAGCATATCGCCGAAAGCCTTGATTTTTTCCTCTTTGGTATGCATTGCTGTCTATTGTTTTACGGTTGAAGTTGAAGTCTGGCGCTTCCATATCTGCCAGGAATTCACGATATTGTGCCAGGCGATGTAGGCGGCGGGTGCTACGGAGGCTATCGGGGCCATATAGCTCATGGCCAGCCAGACTCCCAGCACCGTGTTCTTCTGCATCAGGCTCTGCGCGCAACTCACCCTAAGGTCGTCGTTCTTGGAAATTCCCGGGATGAAGCCGCCCTTCTCGAGGAAAGACATCAGGCGGCATCCCACCCTCCGGCCAATCACGAACTGAAGCACGCAGGCCGCGAACGAACCCACCACCATGATGAGTATGGCCGGAATCTGCGAGTCGTCCCAGTGGTTGATCACGAAGCTCACGCAGTTGCCGACGATGATGAAGAGCGCTATGGCCCAGATATAGAAGGAGAGCTGCTGCATCCCCATGATCTTCCTGTGGACGGAGGGAACGGTGAATTTCAGGATGAAGGCCAGAGCGAGAGGGAGGATAAGCAGCGGGAACACCTTGGAGAGGATCAGCAGCGAAGACTGCATGAGCGTCATCTGGCCGTTGTCGCCGATGGCCGCGAGGATCACCGGCCCGATCACCGCCACTACGACGTTGCAGAGCAGCGCGTAGGTGGCAACGAACGAGATGCTCCCTCCGAGCATCGCGGTGATCACAGGCGCCGCGGTGGCCGTAGGCATGAAGATGCAGATGAACACCCCTTCGGCCGCGAGTCCGTTCACCGGCAGCAGCAGGAAGTAGGCCGCCGCCGCGAGCACCGACTGCACCCCGAGCAGGAGCAGATGGCCCCGCGTGGGCTTGATGTCGCGGAAGTTGAGCTTGCAGTAGGTGATGAAGAGCATCAGGAAGAGCAGATAGGGGGAGATGAAGGAGAGATAGCCCATCCATTTATAGAACACGGCCCCTCCGATCATCGCGATGGGGAGCATCGAGCTCTTCAGCTGCTGCCTGTGGATAGCGAAATGCATCGGCTCAGCCCAGGGCGGTTATAAGTTTCATCACCGCCTCGAAAGTGCGCTCCGGGGCCTCGTTCCAGAAGTTCTCGTATTCGGAGATGTTCTCCCCTCCTCCGGGCATGTCGCTTAGCACGCGCACCACGATGAAGGGAGTGTGGCACATCATGCATGTCTGGGCGATGGAACCCGACTCCATGTCGCAGCCGAGGGCCTCCGGGAAGATTGCCTTGATCTCGGCCACCTCCTCGGGGCGGGAGATGAACTTGTCGCCGCTGGCGATCAGCCCGATGCGGCAGGGATTCTCCTCCTTTTCGGCTATCCTGCGGAGGATTTCAACGGCGTTGCGGTCCGATTCGAGTTTCTGGGGGAAACCGTCGGCGGCTCCCGGGTCGGTGCCGGGTCCGCACCACACATCGTGGTAAGCCACCCGGTCGGCCACGAGCACCGAACCGATGCCCATCGACTCGTCGACACCGCCGGCCACGCCGCTGTTGATCACCAGGTCGGGACCGAAGTCGTCGATAAGCCGCAGAGTGCGCAGAGCCGAGTTGACCTTGCCGATTCCGCACTGCATGGCGAGCACGTCGTGGCCGCCTATTTCACCCACATAGCCGGTGAAGAGACCGAAGTCCTTCTCCTCGCACTCGCCGTACTTTCTCATCTGGGCGAGCACAAGGTCGAGTTCCTTCCGCATCGCCGAAACTATAGCTATTCTCATCTATATTCGCTGTTTAGTTGAAAATATCGCATGATATCCTCAAATAACCTACAAAATTAATGCTTTTTTCCGAGATTTTTTGTATTTTAGCGGTGAAAACAACTTCTGTACAACTTCCGCTATGAACACAATCAAAATCTGGAACGACTCACCGTCGCCCAAACAGGTGGCCGACATCGCCAATTGCATCCGTGAGGGAATGCTCGTGGTGATGCCCACCGACACAATGTACGGCGTCATGGCCGACGCCTTGAATCAGAAAGCCGTGGAGCGCGTGTGCAGGCTCAAGGGGATAAATCCCGACAAGACCAACCTCTCCATCATCTGCTCCGACATATCGATGGCGGCCGAATACGCCCGCGTCGACAACAAGGGTTTCAAACTGCTAAAGGAAAACACACCCGGAGCCTTCACGTTCCTTTTCAAGACCACAAGCAACCTCCCCCGCGCCTTCAAGGGGCGCAAGACGGTGGGAATAAGAATTCCCGACAGTCAGGTCTGCCGGGAAGTAGCCGAATATCTCGGAACTCCGATGATCACCACCTCCATCGTCTATGAAGACGAGGACCATGCGGTGAATCCCGAACTTATAGCCGAGACTTATTACAACAGCGCCGAACTGATGGTGGAGGGCGACGACGGTTCGCTGGAGAAGTCGACCATCGTTGACTGCACCACCGACGACATCGAGATCGTGCGCCAGGGGAAGGGGGAGCTTAAAGTTTAGGAACGCAGGGGCGCGCCGCTTAGAGCAGGAAGTATTCCACCACGAGAGCCACCACCATGAGCAGTCCGCAGACGAGGGCAGCCACGTCGAGCTGCTTGCTGATGCCGGGCAGCTTGTGGAAGTAGACCGCGATCAGATGGAAGAACACCATCATGAAGGCGAAGAAGATGTCGGTGAAAGCCCACCACACCTTCCTAACGGGGAAGGAAAGCACCATTACCACCATAACGATGATGAAAGCGCCCCAGGCGCAGAGTTTGGAAGTTCGCAGGGTCATTTATCTGAATAGTTTAATACCGTAAACTTTGCCGGAATCGCCAAGGAGCATGGCCACATAGAAGCCACGGGGCTGGTTGGAGAGGTCGACGTTCACCTGGTTGGAGTTGGTGAAGTATCGCTCCTGCTGCCGCTGTCCGTGCAGGTCGTATATGCGCATCATCCTGATATCCTCGGGGATATAGATGTTGAAGTGCGCTCCTCCGAGCACGGTCACCACAGGCTTCGTCGGGGCCAGCACCTCGTCGAGCGCTGCGGCGCGGGTGAGTTCCTCCCGGCGTATCTCCTCGAGGAAATCTTCGAAAAACTGGAAGGGCACCTCTTCCTCCTCGGCTTCGGCGGTGACGTCGTCGAGAGTGATGGGGCGGAAGCGGTCGGGATCGTAGATTGCGAACTCCACGGCCGTGGGCATCGCTATCCAGCCGTTGCGGCGGTCGATCTGCTCCAGGCGCTCCTTGCGTTCGTCGGAGAGGTCGAAATATTCCGGAGTGTTGTAGGGGTTGTGTATCGCGCGGTTGATGTAGAGGGGGAGGTTGCGCCAGGCTTCGATGGCCCGTTCGGGCGAGCGGGAGTCGTAGCGGATGAGTTCGATTTCGCGGGCGTACTGGGTGAGGAGGTTGTTCTCCTCCTCGCCGAGCTGCGAGCGGTTGAACTTGTTGGTGAGGCTGTAGGCGAGGATGGGGAAAGCCTTGGTCTCGGCCGAGATGATCACGAAACCTCCGCGGGGATGGTTGTATACGTAGAAGGGGGCGAAAAGGCGGTTGGTGGTGAGCTGCCTTCCGTTCCATTCGAATTTGGGGGCGGGGGTGTAGATCTCGTAGGCGGCGTTGAAGAAGGCCTCGGCTATCTTGGAGGCCTGTTTCTGCGAAAGGGTCTCTGCATGAAGAGAGCCGGCGAGGAGGGTGAGGACGCCGACAGCGAGGAATTTGATATGTCGCGGGATGAATGTATGCATATTATTGATTGGAGAGATAGAGAGGGAACGGGGGCTCCCTCTCTATCTATAACAATCAACGAGCGAAAGTGTCGTTTTAGTGTTTCGCCATCCGAGAACTCTGAGAACTCCGAGAACTCCGAGAACTCCGAGAACTTCGAGAACTCCTAGAACTAATGCTAGTCCGCTTGGGCGAGGATTTCGGCTTCCTCTACTGCCTCTTTGGCTTTGATGTTGGGAAGCTCGAGGCCGTAGCCTTTCTTCTTGTCGAGGGCCTTCAGCCAGAGCGAGAAGAAGAGGGCGAGTACGCCGAGGGTCACGAAGACGGTCATCGTCACCGTGTAGTCGTATTTCAAGGGGTCGGTTACGCCGGGGTTCGAAGCCTGGAGCACCGAACCGATTCCCTTGCGGAAGCCATAGAGACCGATGTTCTGGATCCAGAAGATCACGGCGTAGGCCGAACCGAGCAGCTTGGGCTGGATGAGCTTCGGCACGGAGGGCCAGAGCGATGCCGGAACGAGCGAGAAACTGATTCCGAGCAGAATGATGGCCGCGTAGGCGAGAACCACCGAGCGGGTCACGGGCAGCAGGTAAGCGAACGTGCTGTGGCAGACGATCATCAGGATCGAGCCGAAGATGAGCATCGTGGCGCCCTTACCCTTGCGGTCGAGATAGTTGCCGAGGAAGGGGGTGATGGCCGCCGCACCGAGCGGGAAGACGAAGAAGATCAGACCGGCCTGCTCCTCGGTGATGCCGAGGTTGCACTGCAGCATGAGTCCGGCGTAGTTCTGGAAGGGGAAGATCGCCGAATAATAGAGCACGCAGAGGAGCGACACGATCCAGAACACCTTCGAGGTGAAGATATACTTCAGGTCGGAAACCTTGAAGGGATCGTCGGCCACCTCGCCGTTGGTGCCCATCTGCTTCTCCAGGGCCTTGTCCATGAAGGCGTAGACGATGAAGCATATCAGACCGATGCAGCAGAGGAGAAGGGCGAAGGCAACGGGACGGGAAACGTCGATGACGCCTCCGAGCTGCACGATCCAGGGAGATCCGAAGAAGACCACGGCCACGCCGATGCGGGCGATAGCCATCTCCACGCCCATGGCGAGAGCCATCTCCTTACCTTCGAACCATTTCACGATGCCGCGGCTCACGGTGATGCCGGCCATCTCGATTCCGCATCCGAAGAGCATGAAACCGAATGTGGCGAGCTTGGCCGAAGCGGGCATGCCCTCCTGCCAGGGGGTGATGTTCCACCAGGCGGCGGGGAGGTTGAGGATCTTGTCGAAGCTTGCGGCGAGTGCGCTGTTCTGGAAGGCCTCGGTGAGCGCGTACCAGTTGATCGCGCCACCGATCACCATTATGATGCCCGAGAGGATGGCCGTGAAGCGCACGCCCATCTTGTCGAGGATGATGCCGGCGAAGATGAGGAAGAACACGAATACGTTGAGGAACGTCTCCGAGCCGAAGAAGTTACCCCACGTGGTGGGATCCCATCCGCGGGTGGTCTGCACGTAGCTCTGCAGCGGGGAGAGCACGTCGACGAAGACATAGCCGAAAAACATCGCTGTGGCCAGGAGGATGAGCGCTGTCCAGCGCACTCCGGCCTTGTCGCGCAGCAGCTGGGTCACTTTGGCTGTTGCCGTTTGAGTATTTGCCATTTTTCTATATGTTAGGTTGTTAAAAGCATATGGAAAACGGCGGACGGCTGTAGGAAAACAGGCCGCCGCCGTTTCATTCCGCAAATATATAAAATCGATGCGGCTTTTACAAATTATTTCGCCAGAGCCTTCACGGCGGCGTTGAGGCCGTCGACGTCGGCGCCCACGATTCTGTTCACCTCGCGTCCCGACGGGTCGAGGAAGATGAACGCGGGAATCGACTGGATGTCGTATTTGTCGGCGAGGTCGGGATTCCGGTCGACGTCGATGCTGAGGAAGCGCACCTTGCCCTCGTATTCACGGGCGAGGCGCGTGAATTCCGGAGCCATCATGCGGCAGGGGCCGCACCATGTGGCGTTGAAGTCGATCACGGTGGGGAGCGTTCCCGAAAGCGAGTCGGGAACCACGGTCTCGACGGGAGACGCAGCCTCCGAAGCAGCCGGAGCCACCGATTCCGTATCGGCTTTGCCAGCATCCTTCTTATCGCCCGAGCATGAAACGAAAGAGAAGGAGAGGAGGATCATCGAGAAGGAAATGGAAAGGAGGAGTTTCTTTGATTTCATTGCGGTAATAAGTTAGGGAAAGAATTTGGGCGGTCTCGAAAGGAGGCCGCCCATATTCAATCGAGATTATGTCTCAATAACGATTTTTCGAGTGACTTAGTTTATCTCTTTGTTGTGCTCGAGGAGCAGAGTCATCGACGGACGGTCGCAGACCTCGGCGGGACCGAAATACTGGATCGGGCCGGGATACTGGTAGAGGGTGTTCAGGGCCAGCGTCTCGCGCATGGAGGCGAACTTCAGGTAGGGACGGCCGTTGAGGTTGACGAGAGCCTTCTGGATCACGGGCTTCATCTCGCCCTTGCGGCGCTCCATGTTCATCATCAT
>X378_Fat_Sand_Rat__coassemble_22_pt1 | contig 32658 bp, 27 predicted proteins | sample X378_Fat_Sand_Rat__metabat2_low_PE_004 | metagenome-assembled genome bin X378_Fat_Sand_Rat
GCAGCATCCAACATATACACAATCTGCACCCTCAACATCATCATACGCGCCGAAGACACAATGCTGAAATATTGAAGCGGGATTCTTGACGTTTATTTAATTTTTTTGTTAATTTTGCAGTATGACCAGGAAGTCCAACCAACTCCGGATTATTCAAGAACAGCATATCGCACCTAAAAACTAATCATTGTGAAACATTACGTTCCCATTCTTCTTTTGCTGGCAATTCTGTTCATGTCATGCGCCAGCGCCCGGGAAGCCGATGACAACCTGACGTTCGCGAATTACACTGGCGAAGTCACAGACCCAAAATCCGACTGTCATTTTGATCCTTCGCCAATGAAGTTTGCCTATAACATCGACTGGCCGGCAACAGGGTATGAAAATTTAATAAACAATCTTCGTGAATGGATCGTGATCCAGGCATATCGCACATCATATCGCAACATCCTTTCCGAAGATCCAAGGAGCGGTATTGAATACCCGGAAGGACAGTCGTTTGAGGACGCTGTAAAGAACATGTCGCGGAAATTCTTTGAAATGAGCAAAGGGGGATGTGTAAGCAGCGACAGCATCAGGGTTATTGGAGAAAGGAACAGTCCGGCGGAAGGATATCTCACAATCAAGGTAGTCTCCACCGTTGTAATGAGTGAAATGCCTGAATTCGAGATAGGAGACATGGACGGCTTGACCCTCAGGCTCTCCGACGGCGCGGTTTTTCCCGCCGACAATGCGATCGGCAACTGGCCCCTTATGCGCGACCTCATAGTAAAACACTATGGGGAGTGGGACGATTATGCCATGGTTGCGAAGTCGGATATCCCGAAACCTGATTTCCCGGTCACACTCTCGAAGAAAGGTGTGGAGATCAATTATAACATAGCGGCTCTTTACGCCCTGCGCGGTCAGGGATTTCCGCAAGTTGTGGAGACAATAACGGTTCCCTTCGAGGAGGCTCTTCCGGCGCTGACACAGAAAGCCCGCGACTTCCTTCCGAAGGATTGGGGCAAATCCAAGGGAGAATCGGCCGACCCGGCCGGTGAAATGGTCGAAGAGGATCCCGAAGAGGCGGCCGTCAAGACCCTTTACAATATATTCTATAAAGAGGAGGCCCTTAAAGATAAATATGCCGTTATTGGTTGCGGAAGTTCGGGGTATTCGCCCCAGGCTTTACGGAAATTCAAGGAGTTGGGCATCAATTCGGAATTGAATTATCCCGTTAATGCCAGACTGGCGGAAGCCAACGACTCATATATCCCGTACTATACCGACAGCCTCAACGAACTTCTTTACAAAGTTGACAAGGCTATGGAAAAGATCGATGACTTTGAAACGAAGTTGATCATGTATGGAGAATTCGAGGGCGACACGCCGTTCAACCTGGAAATCAAGAAGGTCAAGGTGGTCTCTCCGGAAAAGGTGGTGATTACCGCCTCAGAGAATCCCGATCTCTACGACGACACGTATGTACTTGTAAAACAAACCGGAAGATGGTATATCGACGATATCTACAGCTATCGTGAAAAGGCCAAAAATATTCTGGGAATCTAACAAACTTCCCAAAGAAGCAGCGGGAAGAGAGCAATAGGTGTGGGGCAGGTGCTCCACACCTCTTTTATTGACGGCCGTTGAGAATGGCCGGGTAGGTTATTCCCTGCTCTCGCATTGGGAACAGATTTAGACCCTATAGCATGGCTGCTATCTGCTTTTCGACGGCGGCGCGGATGAAGGAGTTGATGGAAATGCCTGCCTGCTTTGCGAGATATGCGGCGCGGGAATGAATGTCAGGTGTGAGACGCACGTTGAGCGAGCCTGAATAACTCTTATGAGGTTCAACTCCTTCTTCTTCACAGTATGCAAGATAATCATCTACCGCCTCGTGAAATGCCTCGGTAAGCCGGGCCACGCTTTCGCCCTCGAAATTCACAAGCCCGTCGATGCCCTCGATTTTCCCGAAGAAAACGCCATCGGCTTCGCTGAAAGCCACAGAGCCGATAAAGTCTTTATATTTCATTGTGTTCATATCAATCCTTCGTTTTTAAGATAATCATAAACTTGTTTCATCACATACTCCTTGATGATGTTTCCGGGATGAGGTTTGTGAAGCATTATCGGCTTTTTGCCTTCGCCCTTGAAAATCACGCGGGAGCCGGATGTCTTGCCTTTGTTGCCGGGTATATATCCGAGCGCAACGAGCAACCGCTTCATCTCTTCCCAAGTGAAATCACGTGGAAGAGTCATGAAGCGCTCTATTAGTTTTTCTCTTGTGCCCATAAAAATACAATCAGGCCACAAAAGTAACTATTATTTAGTTGCAAAACAAATTAATGAAGAAAAAAGTTTATCGTCACTTCCTCGAGGCCATGCTGACCACTGTCGCCTCCGGAGCCATCGATCCGACATGTCGGCACCAGCGCAAGCGGTTATATGACACCTATTCCTTAAAATTGGTACATGGACCACAAAATTGAATTAAACCATCTTTGTTCGGATAACAACCTCGATTTTCTCTATTGCATCAAATACCAAATTTCCACGGCAAGAGCCATGCTAAATTCCGGGGACCCTGTCTATATTTCCGTCTGGAAATCCGACGGCTCCATCCTCGAACTCCATAACGTCATTTCACTCCGTTATTCGTTCTACGGAGGCTGGCGCAACATCAAGATCCTTTCCTCGGGAGAAATGCGTCGCATCCGCGACTGCTGCATTTTCCGCGTCAATTCCCTTGAGGTTTTCTTGTAAAATTGTAATTTTGCGTATGGCAAAACTCAAAAAAACAAAATTCGAGACTCTTACTCCTTTCGATAGGGCGTGTCGAAACTATGCAAATGGAGTTTGCAATTCATGTTCACGTGAAGTGAAACATCGAATGGGATATACTCTTCGTTTAAGAGGCCTAGAAGTTATATTATGCGCATCATGTTTTATGAAGCAACGTAAAGCATACAATAATCAGGGCGTTGGTTCTCCTCATAAAATCATCACTAAATTTGCTAATCAATTTGGTTACAATAAAATGAAATTCAAAGGGAAGGCAAAGCCAGATTACATCAAGATAATTTATAACGCCACTGAAAGCAACCGGAGAAAACATTAATCCCGTCTTTTCAGACTCATCATAAGGTCCATACCTTTGCTGACACCAATCAGCCAAGGTATGGATCTTTCTTTTTCCGGACTCAACTTCAACTCCGTCGAAACGCTTCCCGGCTATTCAGCCAGTGTCGCGTTCTCCTCCAACTCGTCATCCGTCTTCAAGGAACAGTATCACGTTGGGTATCGACGATATCTACAGCTATCGTGAAAAGGCCAAAAACATTCTGGGAATCTAACAAACTTCCCAAAGAAGCAGCGGGAAGAGAGCAATGGGTGTGGGGCAGATGCTCCACACCTCTTTTATTGCCTGCCGATGGCGTTCAGAGGTTGAGGTATTCCTTCAGGTCGATCACATACTGCTCGAAGGCGCGGCGACCGAGGGGGGTCACGCGGCAGGTGGTGCGCGGCTTCTTGCCGTTGTAGCCTTTCTCGACGTCGATATAGCCGGCGCTTGAGAGCTTGTCGAGCTGGACGCTGAGGTTGCCCGAGGTCGATTCGGTCTTCTCTTTCAGATACGGGAAATCCGCCTCGTCGACACTCATGAGAATCGACATCACCCCCAGCCGGAGCTGGGAGTGAAGCAGTGGGTCAAGTTCTTTCATCTTTCCTTACGTGCTTTGGCATTGAGGATATGGCCCGGAATAATCATCATGCAGATGAACGCCACGATGAAGAGGGGCATCACCCAATTCATATACAGATCCACCTTCCCGGCAATGGCGGCAAGCACGATCAACCCTGCCAGGACGCCGATGCATCCTCCCGCTACCAGCGATTTCTCCTTGATTACCACCCCCTGGATTGATTCGGCGAATCCGACTCCAAGCAGCGCGAACACAAACATCGAGCTCCATGAGTCCTTCCCCCCGAAGAGGAGGAACGCCAGGCAGATGAACGTGGAGGCAATCGCCATATATCCTATCATGCTCCAGATGCCGTTGCTGATGGTGTCGACATAGGTCTTCACCCCCTCGGCTGCGCGTTGCTTCCGCGCCATTACGGGCGTGGCGATTCCGCCGATTATCCAGATAAGGAACCACAGCCAGTTCCACGCCGAATTGTGTGTGCAGGCGATGAGCGTCCATACCAATGCCGCCACTGCAACCGACAGATATCCCCACAGGAGCATTATGTTGCCGTTGCCGATGCTGAGGCGGGTTTTCGAGCGCTCTATCATCCCGGTGATTATCTCGAGGCTTTCGACCTCGGTGATTCTTTTCTCTTCCATAATTTAAAATTTAATATGGTTTATTTTATAAACTATCCTTCTCCGAAAAAAGGGTGAAGCGCGCATTTCACCCTTTTCCGGCTGCAAAGTTAATCAAGTTTATTTTATAAACCAAATTTCTCCCGCATTTTTTGTGCATTCTATACTGGTTTGAAGTGGCTGACGTCGGCCTTGCATACCGGGCAGACGTAATCGTCGGGGAGGGGTGAACCGTCGGTCTCGGCAATGTAACCGCAGATGTCGCATTGGAACTTCCGGGCCTGACCGGCAGCCTCGCCTTTGCCCTCTGCGGCGGGCGCATCAGTCGCCGGAGCGACATAAGTCGGCGCGTTTTTCGGGGCGCGCCCTTTGATTACGTTGTGATAGTATGCATACGTCATCGGATGCAGACCGGCTTCTCCGGCTACGGTGTCCTTGAGCCCGGCGATGACCACCACGTGCGTGCCGCAGTCTACATACTCTACCGGCCGCAGTATCAGTCTGCCGCAGAAACGGCCGGAAACCACAGGGACACCGTCGACCATTGTGCCGCCGAATTCGGCATATTTGTCTGTGTCGCGACTGGTGTAAAAGCCGAACTTCCCGATGATGTCGGGGTCGGTCTCCTCGGCTATGATCGACAGGGAGAACTCTCCGGCATCCCTGATGGCCTGAAGAGTGTAATTGTTCTTGTTGACCGATATCGCTACCTTCGGGTCTTCGCTGGTGACCTGGAAACAGGTGTTTATCACACAGCCGCAGTTGCGGGAATTGCGGTCGCGGGCCCCGAGAACGTACAGCCCGTAGGTAAGGTCGTATAATACTTTGAGATCCATATTGAATTGTGTTAAGGGTTTTTCTTCTTAACAAAAACGGACCCCATACGGTTAGCACCGCTTTAATTTAAGAGCCTGCTTCTACCGGCTCTGCTTCGGGGCAGACGCTTCCCGGCGCCTGCGGATGATCTCGGCGAAAGAGCGTGGCAGCCGCACGTTGTAGAGGTCGTAGGCGCGGTCGAAGAGCGGGGCGATCTGTTCGTCGGTGAAGCCGGCGATGCCGCAGCCGATGCGCGTCACGTAGAAGGTGGTCTGGTCCCACTCGGTGGCCAGGTCGATAAACCGGTCAACATAGGGCTTGATGGTCTCCACGCCGCCCTGCATCGTGGGGATGGCGTACGACTGCCCCTGCATTCCTTCTCCCTGGCCCCATACGGCGCCGAATTTCTCATAGGCCACGCGCGCGGCGCCGCCCAGATGCTGCCCGGCCAGATTGCTGCCGAACACAAAGACCTCGTCCGGTCCCAGATGTGTGATATTGTCGGGTGTATATTCCATAATATTATTGGAGTTTTAAAGTTTCAGCGCCCTCGGGCGTTGTATACGTTTTTATGAATTTACCGCCAGAGATTCAAACGAAACCACGTTGATGGTTTTATCACCGATGACTGCGGTCTCCGTCTGGTTTGCTGTCACTATGAGGAGGTTGTCGCACCCCAGTTCCTTCGAGGCCTCGAGAAGGGCGTCGAATTCACGCCGACGCGTTTTCTCTCCCGCCAGATCATAGCAAACCTGTATCAATTGCCTCACACGATATCCTTCTCTCAGCACAAAATCCACTTCGCGGTCATTGCGGGTCCGATAGTAAAATAATGTTGTGTCAGGATTATACCCTTCGCGCAGCAGCTGCACGAACACCATATTCTCGAGAAGCCGCCCCAGGTTCTCGCTCAAGTTGAATGCCGATGCCAGGACAAATCCATTGTCGACCACATAAACCTTGCGCGGGGACTTTTTCATCATCTTCAGCTTATTGTTGAATCGCGACAGGAAAAAGAACAGATAGGGTTCCGCAAGATAACCGCAGAATTTCTTTGTTGTCGCCACACTCCCCAATCCCAGCTCCTCGGAGAGATTTGTCGCCGTGACAGGATTGCAGAAATTGGAGAGAAGATAATTGGCAAGATTATAAAGGTCGGTTGTGTTTCGGACCTTGTGCCGCTGGGCCACATCTCTGAGCAGGATGGAATCAAAGAGCGTCGACAGATAGTTTCTTGTTATCGACCGGGCCTTGATTGTTTCCGGATAGCCGCCGTTGCGCATATAGTCATCGGCCGATGCTGAAAGCAATGCGGAATCCGAAGTATCTATCAATTTCCAGTTGTTGGTTTCTTCCAGACTGAATGGAAGCATTTCAACTTTCAAATATCTACCCGTCAGCAACGACGCCATCTCGCTGCTCAGCAGTTTCGAATTGCTCCCGGTTAAGACCAGATTCCGCCCTCTGCGGTAAAGCTTTGTGACCCACGCATCCCAATCCGGCAGATTCTGAATTTCGTCGAGCAGAAGATATTCATACCCGGGATAAACATCATCGAGCATGGCCATTACAAGATCCTCGTCCCATTTATCGAGCAATTGCTTGTCGTCGAAATTCAGATAGGCGAAGTTCTCACCTCTCAGCATGAGAAGGGCAAACACAGATTTCCCTGCCCTTCGTGGGCCAGTTATCAGCTTTATCAGAGGACTCGATTTCAAGTCTTCTAAATCTATGTTGACAGTGCGGAATTGGTAAGGCCGCCCCATCAATTCATCTCGTTCGGCTCTTTGAGCAAGGATGATATTCTTCATTTGAATGCTGAATTATTCCGCAAATATAGCGAATTTTGTTCAATAAATTCACTGTATTGAATAAAAAACGGCATATTTTATTCAATACATGATCTGAATTGAACAAAAACTCTCATTTTATACTCCATTGCCCCGCTTCAGATTCAGGAGTACTGCAGCCAGTTGGATCACCCCTGAAGAGCTGTCCGATACTCTGCTGTCTTGCTGGGACCGGACAGACATTGCTGTCAAGCCAGGGTGGAGAGTAGGCGGTCGAAGGTGGCTTCGAGGTCGGGGGTCTTGCCGGGATGCGGGCGCGAGGTGGATATCGAAGCGCTCTTCACAGCAGTCAGCCAGCGGAAGCGCTCCTCCACTGGCAGCGCGGCGATGGGGCCGTAAGCCGGATCGCCGATGCAGATGCCGGTGAAGGCCGACAGCTGGCGCTCTATCTCCTCACGCGAATGAGGGGCATTGAAAAGCCGGAGCAGATCCATCTTGCGGCCGTCGAGGGTCAGTTCGGCGCGTATCCAGCGGCGCCGCTTGCACATCATCACAAGACCGACGTTGACAAACTCCTCCCTTTCCACCGAAGGGACGTAGCGTATCACGGCGTATTCGTACAGGTTGAGTTCAGGCGCTTCCATCGTCATAGTTTTTTGCGGGCCTCTTCGGCCTGGTTTACGAACACCGCCGAGTTGGCGAGCCGTCCGGTGAGGAAACGTTTGTATACGCCCCTTATCTCGTGGGGAGTCATGTCGGTGTCGTCCCAACGGAGCCATTCCTCGGGGATGGCGTCGACTATCTTCTCGAGAGTGCGCGGGGTGATCTTCTGGCGCAACAGTTTGTCGGCCTCCGCGAGCCTCGATGCGCGCGGCAGCAGGGCGTGGTCCTTGATATACGGAAACGGCGACATCAGCGCCTTCTCCACATCGCCCCAGGCGTGATGGAACATCAGCGACGCACCGTGGTCGATGAGCCACAGCTCCCGGTTCCAGACGAGCATGTTGGTGTTGCGCGCGGTGCGGTCCACATTCGTGAGGAAGGCGTCGAGCCACACTATCTTCGAGGCCGTGAGGTCGTCGATGCCGTTCAGGTAGGGGTCCATCGTCATGGCGCCGGCAAGGAAATGCAGCCCGAGGTTGAGTCCCTGGCTCGCCTTCAGCAGATCCTGTATCTCCTCGTCGCCTTCGGTGCGGCCGAAATCCTCGTCGATGTCGAGGAGCACGAGTTCCGGCACGCGGAAACCGAGAGCCCGCGCCACCTCTCCTCCGATGAATTCGGCGATGAGTGCCTTGGGACCGTGACCGGCGCCGCGGAATTTCACCACATATCTGAAGCCGTCGTCGGCCTCGGCGAGAGCCGGCAGCGAACCGCCCTCGCGCAGCGGCGTGATGTATCGTGTGAGATGTTGTCTTCGCGTTTCCATTTGCATGAGAGTTTACAAAGATATAACAAATTTGCGAAAAAGTGTGCCGACGGTCTTGAAATCCGCTCTTCAGAAGCCGGCGCCGCTCGACTGGAAATGTTTTTTACCGCACTTTAGCACTGGAATCAGGCATTATTGCTAAATTTGCGGCATGGAAACCATTAACAAGATGATGCCCGACTGGGCTTTCGACACTAATTGCGCCATCACTGTGGCCGACGCGGAATGCAACATCATTTATATGAACCGCCTGTCGCGCGAGACATTCCAGAAGAGAGGGGGCGCCGACCTTATCGGCAAGAACCTTATGGATTATCACAACGAGCGCTCGAGGGGGATAATCCGCCGCCTTCTTGAAGAGGGAGGCACGAACGCCTATACCATAGAGAAAAACGGCCAGCGGAAGATGATCTATCAGTCGGCCTGGCGCAACGAAAAGGGGGAAGTGGCCGGTCTGATGGAAATCTCAATGGTGATCCCGGCGGAAATGCCGCATTATGTAAGGAACTAACCAAATCCAATCCCGTCATGACGCAGGATCAACTCCATCTCATCGCTTCCGACCGGAATCTGGCGGAATCGCTGTTGAAGAAACATTTCGGATTCGACCATTTCTTCGACGAGCAATGGCATGCCATCAGCCTTCTCCTGAAGGGAGGAAGAATACTCATGATTGAACGCACGGGCTACGGCAAGTCGCTCTGCTTTCAGTTTCCCGCCGTACTGTTCGACGGCGTGACCGTGATATTTTCACCCCTGATCGCCTTGATGAGGGATCAGGTTGCGTCCCTGCGCGCAAAGGGAATTCCGGCGGCTTTCATCAATTCGGAGCAAACTCCCGAAGAGAACAGCGCCACCATCAAGGACGCCCTGGAGGGGAAACTCAAGATCCTCTACATCGCCCCCGAACGGCAGGAGAATTATGAATGGGCCGACGCCACCAGGCAGATGAAGCTATCGATGGTGGTGGTCGACGAGGCACACACCATTTCCCAATGGGGTCATGATTTCCGCCCGGCCTTCCGCAGAATAGTCGATCTGGTGAATCTTCTTCCTCCGCAGATGCCGGTTCTGGCCGCCACGGCTACGGCCACCCCGCGTGTGCAGAAAGACATAGAGGCCCAGATCGGCGGAGTGGAGACCATCAGGGGGAATCTTCTCCGCGACAATTTCAGGATGCATGTGATCCAGGTGGGAAGCGAGGAGGAGAAGATGGCCTGGATAGCCAACAACGTGGGGAAGTTTCCCGGAACAGGATATATCTACACCGGTACGCGCGTCGACACGGAGCTCTACAGCCGGTGGCTGGCGTTCAACGGCATTTCCGCCGTGGGATACAACGCAGGCCTCGATCCGGATTCCCGCATAGACATCGAGAAGGGAATAAAGTCCAACCAGTGGAAATGCGTGGTGTCGACCAACGCTCTCGGCATGGGTATGGACAAACCGGACGTCAGGTTTGTGATCCACACCCAGATTCCGCAGTCGCCCATCCATTATTATCAGGAGATAGGAAGGGCCGGCCGCGACGGACTCCCCACCGACATCGTGCTCTTCTACAACGGCACAAGAGACGACACCGGAATGCCCGCTGACGCGAAGCTGCCGTATGCCTTCATCAACGGAGCGAAGCCGGCCAGAAACGATTACAACAAGGTGATTGCCGCGCTGCAAGACGACATCCTTTCGGAAAGCGGCATCGTGCGGCTCACCAACCTAAAGCAGGGAGCCGTGCGCTCCATCAAGGCCGACCTGATCGACCAGGGCATCATCAAGGAGGTGAAGATCGAAGGGCGCAAGAGATACGAGTATCAGTACAACGCCCCCGAAATTGACTTCAGGCCTTTCGAGGAACTCCGGGAAGCGAAGATCAAGGAACTAAAGGACATGATAGGCTATGTCGCCACGAAGATGCCGCGCATGAAATATCTCTGCGGATATCTCGGCGACAGCCTCGACCGCACGTTCGGAGGCTGCGACAACACCACCGAGAAACGATGGACCGTCGAATTGTCGGAAGCCGACAAGAACAAAATCCTTGATTTCAGGATGAATTATTTTCCGGTGCTCGACGTGGAAGGGAAACGGACCAGGATGGTCAACGGAGTCGCCGGCTCATATTACGGCACCACCAACGTCGGCTCGGCCATCCATCGCTGCAAGCATGAAAAGGGAGGGGATTTCCCCGACTTCCTCCTCTCGCTGACGCTATCCGCCTTCAGGAAGCGTTTCGGCAATAAAAAGATCGACGTGGTGCTGTATGTTCCCCCCACCATTTCCGGCGACCTCGTGCGTAACTTCGCGAGGAAGATCGGGGAGGTGCTCAAGACGCCTGTTTCCGACGGAGTGGTAAAGACCCGGACCACCGAGGTCCAGAAGACCTTCAAAAACGGCTTTTCGAAGCGCGACAACGTGAAAGGAGCTTTTGATCTCAACGGCATCGACGTCGAGGGGAAAACGGTGCTGCTTGTCGACGACATTTTCGACACGGGCGCCACAATCAAGGAGATCGGAAGGATGCTGACGGCAAAGGGGGCCGAGGAAATAATCCCCCTGGTGATAGCACGCACGGTCGGATCCGACGATATTTAGAAAAAGAGATGACTGACAGGAAAGAATATATATATTGGATGGCCCTCGCGCATATCGACGGGCTCCCCACCAGGGTGAAGAACGAGATAGTGGTTGCCGCCTTCAAGCGCGGCGAGCCGCTGTCGGCATTCTTCGGCAAGAACGCGGCCGACTGGGTGGCGGAATATGAATTGGCGGAAGAGGCTGTGGCCTTCGTCGAGGCGGCGAAGGCATCGCTCGGCAATTATTCATTTCTTGCCGAGGATCTTCTGTCGCAGGGATATCAGATGATTCCGATCACCGACCCCGCCTATCCGGCCTCCCTTAAGAGGAACCTTAAATACAACTCTCCCCTGCTGCTTTATGTGAAGGGAAATCCGGAGCTTCTGAACTCGCCGTGCACGGCCATCGTGGGTTCGAGGAAGGCTGGCGCCCGCTCGCTGGAGTTCACCGCCAATGTGGCCCGGAAATATGTTTCGGAGGGACGCACCGTAGTGAGCGGATATGCCGCGGGAGTCGACCGCAGGGCCTACGACGAGACAGTGCGCGCGGGAGGAAACAGCATCATCATACTGCCTCAGGGAATCACCACATTCGGAGCGGGCTATCGCGCCGAGCACAAGTATATCTCCCGGGGGAAGGTGGCCGTGGTGAGTCCGTTCGCCCCTGCCGCCCCCTGGACCGTGGGCCTCGCCATGGCCCGCAATCCGATAATCTACGGTTTCGCCGACACCATCTATGCGGCCGAATCAGATTCAAAGGGAGGCACGTTCTCCGGAGTTGTCGACGGTCTGCGCCGGCGCCGCGAGATTTACGTGCGGGTGCCGGAAGCGGGCGAGGATTGCGCCAACGACCTGCTCATCGAACTGGGAGCCGTCGGCGTGGATATCGACGGCGAGAAAATAGCCGGAGGCATCAATTTCCTGGAGATCCTGAAAGAGTATCTGAAGGCGGCCCCGAGGTCGGTCAAGGAGATAAGCTCGCATCTTTACAACGCCGACGACAAGACCGCCCAGGGAAAAGCCCGGCGTCTTCTCAACCAGATCGACGATGTTCAGAAAAGCGAGGGCTCGCCCGTGAGATATTTCCTCTCTTCAACGCCTACGCAGGCCTCTCTTTTTGACTTGTAGGGATGCGCCGGTATCACGTCAGGGACGAGGAGAGCTATCGGGAGAGACTGCGCAGGTTTCTGGCCGACCCCTATCTGCGCTTCAATCCTTACCGCGTCTCCGACTCCGAACTGATCGCCGCGGCCTACCGCCAACGCTGGGGTTCCCCTTTCAGCCTCACCCAGATGGCTGTCGTGGAGTTCCTGCCGGTCGATGTGATAGAGGCGGGCCCGGTGCCAGCCGAATATGTGAGATATAAGATCTGCACCGACTCCCGCGTGGAACGCTTCTCGCTGAAGTCGTTCATATACTTCCACACTGCCCAGGACTCTCTGCGCCCAGTGAAGCATACCCTCAACGGCCGCAACATCTGCAATGCCGATCTTGCCCGGCGTCTTTCGGGACGGCGCTTCTTCGTGAGCCATGCGATTCCCGTATGGCTTCCCGGCGACGTCAAGGGCGTGGCGCTGCGCATGCACCGTCTCACCGGGAAAGAGGCCGCCGACGCCCAGACAATCCGCGAGGGGATGATCGGGGCGAAGCTGGAGATGCTCGGCCGCCTTCTTGAATATCCCGACGCCGAATGCTACCTCGACGGCGAACCCTCCGCATCCGTGGACATAGCCACTCCCGTCAACGCCGCCATCGCCGCCATCCGCCGCTTCCCGGAAGCAACCCCTCCTCCCTCATCAGAATGAATAAACACGGAAAGCGGCCGGCATCCCATGTGGGTGCCGGCCGCTTTTGCGTTTAAGAGTTACGTCAGCGGGCGATTTTCTTGGAGAGTTTGCCTGCCTTGAGGATGAAGACTCCTCGGCCGAGGCCGGAGAGGTCGATGCGCCGGCCCTGGGCCACGAGCGTGCCGCTCATGGAGTAGACATTGATGTCGGCTCCGTCGGCGCTGGCTATGTCGCCATCGATCTTGAATCCGGTGGCCTCCACCTCGCCGATGCCTGTGAAGATGGTCAAATAGTCGAGCTCGCCCTGGCCGGGAGTGGTGTAGGTGTTGCTCTCGCGAGGCAGTGCGTAGCCTATGATGCCGCCGCCGTTGGTGCGGTTGTCATTGTAAGCCACGTAGAGGTTGTCGGCCGCATCTATGGCGATGGCGTAGGGGGAGCTGCTGGCGGGAAGCGTGGTGTTGCTGATGGTGTATTTCAGCGACAATCCCGTCACGGCGCCGCTCTCGCTGTATGTGGCCTCGGTGACGTAGACCTTGTCGAGACCGGCGATGGCCACCAGGTTGCCCTCTACGTTGGCCGACATCGCGCCCGATCCCTCGGAAGAGGGAACCACCGAGCGGTCGGTGCAGACGTAGTCCCAGGTGTAGGTGTCGGTGTCGGCGGCGCGGGTTGCGCTGTTGAGCTGCAGATGGAGCAGCGAGGGATGCGAGTCGGAACTGCCGCGGTTCTGGCCAACCCAGATTCCTCCGCGCCCGTCGGGAGAGAGGGTCTTGTTGTAGAACTTCGACGGAATGTTGGCGTCGGAAGCCGGATGGGCGGCGGTGCGGGTGTCGCTCCAGGTGAGGTTGGTGCCGAGATTGTAGCGGTTGATCTTGGAGGGCATGTCCTCGTCGACGGTGAACATCTTGAGGCTCTCTCCCTCGCCGGTGAAGGCCACGTCGGTGATGGAGCCGTGGATCTTGGTGGAGCCCTTGGAATAAAGGCCGTTCGAGGCCCGGGTTCCGCCGGTGAAGAGCTGGCGGAAGGAGGAGGAGGGATTCTCTGGGTCGAGCACCCACACTCCGCTGTGCGAGTCGCTCCAGTCGCTGATGTATACCTGTCCGTCGGGGGCAACGTTCACGCGCATCGGGCTGTTGTTGCCGCCGGTCCAGGAAATAGAGCCGGCGAAGGGATCCTCGAGCTGGTTGTGGATGTCGGCCTGCACGGCGTCGAGGATGTATATGCCGGTGCCGGGGCGACCGCCGGTGAACCCGTTTGCAGCGATCGAGGTGGCGTACATATGGCCGAACCACTTGCTCGCGGGGTTATTGTCGATGGCCACGCCGCGGGTGTTGCTGATGGCCAGCGTCTCCATGGAGGGGATGGTGAACATCTCGGGCACCGTCCGGGGCTCCTCGCCGGTGACGGTAAGCGACCAGGTGAGCATCTTGTCGAGGAGGTCGTCGTAGGGCACCGTGTAGGTGTGGTAACCGCGCTCCATCTCGCCGAGCTCTATCTGCTTTATCTGCTCGCCGTTCTCGAAGAGGTTGAGCGTCACCGACACCGCCTTGGCGTTGAGGGTGAAGCCGATGTTGCACTTGTCGAACACCCTCAGATCGGAGGCGAAGATGTTGGGACGCAGCGGGGCGCGCTCTAGCATGGCGATGGGTCCGCGCACCACGGCCGCCTCGCACACCACGTCGGTCTCGTAAGTGAGATAGCCGTTGGCCACGATCTTGATGTGATAGGTGCCCGGCTCGAGGTCGGGGAAGTAGAAGAGGCCGTTGTAGTAGTTGTCGGTGACATAGGTCTTCGGCTCGATGCCGTTGCCTGTCAGGGTCACGATGGCCCCGTTCACGGGCAGATGCTCGTCGTGTGTGCCCTCGGTGGCGCCGTAGTAGAGGTCGTGGGTGAAGAGGTCGGAGAGCGACTTGGCCTCGCCGGCGATGACGCCGGTAGAGGGATGGCCCGCCTCGAAATATTCGCAGAGGGCGTTGAATATCTGATATGTCACGATGTCGCTGTAGTCGCGGTTGAGCATGCGGTGGGTCTCGGGCTTGTAGTCGTGGAACGACGCCTCGAGAAACACTCCCGGCACCTTCAGCTCGCGCAGCACGGCGAGATGGTATGTGCCGTAGAACGCGGAGTCGCTCATCACCAGCGGCACGTTCTCATCGGCAGGATCGTAATGGCTCTTCCAACTGGTGAGGTGATTGTCGATCAGACGGTTCCAGATGGTTGTGGCCGCTGTCTTCGACGCCGGGATGTCGGGATCGTTCTTGTCGAAGTCGGTCTGACCCTTCTTCGGGTCGGCGCCGCGGTACATACAGAGCAGATAGTTCTTCACGTCGTTGTCGTCGACATGGGCGTTGGAATGGATCGACAGGAAGAGGTCGGCTCCGAAGGTGTTGGCTTCCTTGCCGATCACGTCGAGCAGGCGGTCGTCGGTGATGGTGTTGCCGGTGCGCGACATCATCACGGTGGCTCCGGCATTCTCAAGCATCTCCTTGAGTTTCAGGCCGCGCCAGAGATTTGATTTCGACTCCCAGAAACCCTCCTCGGTCACCGTGGGATACGGGATGCTCGCGCTCCAGCGGTCGGTTGCCTCCGAACCGTCGGAACGCCATCCGTTGGCAAATTGGCCGGTCACTTTCGTGCCGGTGGTGGCTTCATAACCGCCGTGTCCCGGATTGATATAGATCTTCTTTCCGGTGAGATTCTGGGCGGATACATTAGCTGCGGTCATAATGGCAAGCGCCATCACGAGGGTTAAGCCATGTTTCATGATTGATGTTGTTAAAAGGTAAAGTAATCTTGCTGCTATAAGGTGAGTCCGGATGATATACAATTAGACTGCCATATGGGTCGTATGGAAGAACTGATGCATGAGTCCGCACCACAAAATTACCATAAATTTCACGCTTTTGCAAACATTTTTGGATATTTTTTGAAATTTACATATGTTTTAAGTCACTGTATAACATAGGCAAGGGTCGCATATCACCCCCGAATCTTCTGCATTATGCATAACAATGCGGCCGACCCGCTGGAACGACTCCCGTCCTCTTCAGCCCCGCCGAAAAGCCAAGGATAAAACAAAGGTCGCGAAATTTTCGTTATCTTATAAGTATAGGAAAACTAACAGTATTAACCCAAAAACTCAAAGATTATGGATATTCAGGAAATGGTAGGCCAGTTCAAAGACAAATTCGGCGACAAGATCGACGTTGCGGCCATCAAAGAGCATTTCAAAGGTGTCGACACGAAAAACCTCTCGATGTCCGACCTGATCAAGAAAGCCAAGGAGGCCAACCTTCTGGGCGACCTCGACGGCGACGGCAAGGAGGAAGGACTCATCGAGGAAATCAAGGGCAAACTCGGAGGTCTTTTCGGCAAATAACCCACAGCTCCGAAAGAATCACCCCTTCTCGTTCCGCATGCGGACCGGAAGGGGATTTTTTTGCAGTCTCCGATAATATTGCTAAATTTGCAGAACCCGCCCAAAACTCAGTTCATGAAGAAACGCTATCTGCTCATCATCAATCCTGTTTCGGGAATTCTGCCCAAAGGGGCATTGCCCGATCTTGTGCGCAAGTCGCTGGGCGACGGCGTGCATGTGGAGGTGGTGACCACCGAAGGTCCAGGCGACGCCACCCTCCTCGCCCGCCACGGCGTGGAGAAGGGTTACGACGCGGTGCTCGTGGCCGGCGGCGACGGCACAGTGAACGAGGTGGCCACCGGAATGGTGAATTCCGGAATACCGATGGGCATCCTCCCCTGCGGCTCGGGCAACGGACTGGCCCGACATCTCTCCATCCCCCTAGAGATAGCCGACTCGCTGAAGATCGTGGCCGAAGGACACTATGACGACTGCGATTACGGCACTGCCGACGGCCGCCCCTTCTTCTGCACTTTCGGCATGGGCTTCGACGCGGCCGTGAGCGAGAAATTCGCCGGTTCGAAGCGCCGCGGCCTCTTCACCTACCTGCGCGACACATTCCTCGAGTTCCACCGCTACCGTCCCCGCCGCTATCTTCTTGAATGCCAGGGACGCAAATGGGAGGAGGAGGCGCTGCTCGTGGCAGTCTGCAACGCGTCGCAATACGGCAACAACGCCTATATCGCCCCGCAGGCCTCGATTGTCGACGGCCAGCTCGACGTCACCGTAATCCGCAAAGGATCGCTCTTCAGAATGCTCAAGGTAGGGGCCGACCTCATGGCCGGAAAGCTCGACGAGAACAGGCGCATACTGACTTTCCGCACCGACCGGCTGTTGATATCCCGGCCCGAAGCCGAGGCGTCGCACCTCGACGGCGACCCGGTGGTGATGCCCGCCCGGGTGGAGGTGGTGTGCCATCCCGGACGCCTGCGCATATTCACGCCGGAGAAGACCGAGCCCTTCGTACCGATCAAGACTCCGGCCCGCTCCTTCTTCAAGGATATGGGTTACTACGCGCGCCACATCCTCCAGCTCCACCGCCGCTGAAGCAAGCGCCAAATTGGAGCCGGAGCAACCAGCGAATTGGAGCCGACTTTGCTTGCAAAATCGGCAGGGGGAAAATCTCTTATTTATCCTGATGATCTTCGGCGTACGCACGCGCCGGACACATTCCCGTGCCGTCGAAACAGTGCGTGCAGAGCCGGCATTTAGGGAGTCCGATGGCCTCCACAAGTTCCTCGAGCTTGCTGAAATCGAGCGTGGTGAGTCCGAGACGACGGCCAATTTCACTTACCATCCTGTCATATTCGGGTGTGCCTGCCGTGGCGTACTCCTCGAGTTTCTTGTCGGCATCCCCCTCGAAGTCCTGTATTATCCGGCGCGATATGAGCTCCAGGTCGCTCTTCGAGGATGTGAACCCTATGAAGGGGCAGCTGTATACGAGCGGCGGACAGGAGATGCGGGCGTGCACCTCGCGAGCGCCTCCCTCGAAAAAGGTGCGCACGTTGTCGCGGAGCTGGGTGCCGCGGACTATCGAGTCGTCGCAGAACACCACTCTCTTCCCCTCCAGAATGGCGCGGTTGGGAATGAGTTTCATGCGCGCCACCAGGTCGCGGCGCGACTGGTTGCCCGGCGTGAAACTGCGCGGCCAGGTCGGAGTGTATTTCAGCACGGCGCGGCGGTAGGGGATGCCGTGGCCCTCGGCGTAACCCAGCGCGTGTCCCACTCCCGAGTCGGGAATTCCGCAGACGCAGTCGGCCTCGGTGGGATCGGCCTTGCCCATGATGCGCCCGGCCGCCTCGCGCACTGCCTCGGCGTTGACACCGTCGTAGTCGGAGGCCGGAAAACCGTAATATACCCAGAGGAAAGAGCATATCTGCTCGCGGGGAGCCGGCTTCTGGAGCACCTGCATGCTGTCGGCGCGGAGCAGCACTATCTCGCCCGGACCCACGTCGCGGACCGTGGTGTAACCGAGGTTAGGGAAGGCCGAGGTCTCGCTCGTGGCGGCATAGGCGCCGTCCTTGCGGCCTATCACTATCGGCGTGCGGCCCAGATAGTCGCGGGCGCAGATGATGCCGTGCTCGGTGAGGATAAGCATGGAGCACGAGCCCTCCACCTTCTTGTATACCAGGTTGATGCCGTCAACAAAGTCCTTGCCCATGTTGATGAGCAGCGCCACGAGTTCGGTCTGGTTGATCTTGTTCGACGAGAGCTCGCTGAAGTGGATGCCTTGCCCGATGAGTTCGACGGCGATCTCGCGCAGGTTGTTGATTTTCGCCACCGTCACCACCGCATACCTCCCCAGGTGGGAATTGATCACGATGGGCTGCGGGTCGGTGTCGCTTATCACTCCGAGTCCCTGGTTGCCGACGAACTCGTCGAGCTCATCCTCGAACTTGGTGCGGAAATAGCTGCGCTCGATGCTGTGGATCTTGCGGTTGAAGCCCCGCTCGGGGTCGAAGGTCACCATGCCGGCGCGCTTCGTGCCGAGATGTGAGTGATAGTCTGTGCCGTAGAAGATGTCGTCCACACAGGGACGCTTTGAGATAGAACCGAAAAAACCTCCCATAATTGATACAGGTTAATTGAAACAGGGTTGATTGAGACTGCAAAATTAATCATTTATCCGCAAAAGCACCCTACCTCCGGCCGCTTTTTTTGAATAGATGTTAATTATGTGTCGGCGGGTTGCGGATTTGGATGTTTTTCGCTAAATTTGCCTTTTGAACCGGAAACCAGACCTCCGGCTTTTTCCGACAGCATTATGAGCGACAACTATATAGTGAGCGCGCGGAAATACCGCCCCGCCACATTCCATAGCGTCATCGGCCAGCAGAACCTGACGTCCACGCTGAAGAGCTCCATCGAGATGGGGCGCGTGGGCCAGGCCTACCTTTTCTGCGGACCCCGCGGAGTGGGAAAGACCACCTGCGCCCGAATCTTCGCCAAGACCCTCAACTGCCTCTCCCCCACCGCCGACGGGGAGGCCTGCGGCGAGTGCGACTCCTGCCGCGCCATCGACCAGGGCAACTCCTACAATCTCGTGGAACTCGACGCCGCCTCCAACAACGGCGTCGACGACATCCGCGCCATCACCGAGCAGGTGAACATCCCCCCGCAGATAGGAAAATACCGCATCTTCATCATCGACGAGGTGCACATGCTCTCCTCGGCCGCCTTCAACGCATTCCTCAAGACGCTTGAGGAGCCCCCCTCATACGCCATCTTCATCCTCGCCACCACCGAGAAGCACAAGGTGATCCCGACGATCCTCTCCCGATGCCAGATCTACGACTTCAAGCGCATCACCATCGAGGACATCATCGACCATCTCGAATACGTGGCCGGCAAGGAGGGAATCACCACCGACCGCAAGGCTCTGGGAGTGATAGCCCGCAAGGCCGACGGCGCCATGCGCGACGCCCTCTCCATCTTCGACCAGGTGAGCGCCTCCTGCCGCGGCAACGTCACCTACGAGGCCGTGATCGAAAACCTCAACGTGCTCGACTACGACTATTTCTTCCGTCTGGTCGACGCCTTCCGCACGGGCAGCGTCGCCGACGCCCTTCTCCTCTACAAGGAGGTGCGCGACAAGGGCTTCGACTCCCTCTTCTTCGTGAACTCGCTGGCACAGCATGTGCGCGACCTGATGGTGGCCGCCGACCAGCGCACGCTCTCGCTGCTCGAGACTCCCGACGACGTCAACCAGCGTCTCGCCGAGCAGGCCCGCGCCCTGCCGCTGCAGTGGTACTACGCCGCGATGAAACTCCTCAACGACTGCGACTTCGGCTACCGCACGGCTTCCAGCAAGCAACTCCTCGTGGAGCTCACCCTCATCCGCCTCTGCCAGCTGCTCAATCCCGCCCAGCCCCCTTTTGACAATCCGGACCGCACTGTGCCGTTGCGCAATCCGGCCGAGGCAACCGGCACCCCCTCTCCATCTTCAGCCACCCCGAAACCGACGCCGCAGCCTGCGCCGAAACCGGCCCCGCAACCCTCTCCCCAGCCCGTTCAGCAGCCGCAATCATCGCAACAGGCCGCCGCTCCGCAACCCGCTGCACCCCAACCTGCAGCCGCTCCGCGTCCCACACCGCGGCCTCAGCCACGCGCAGCTGCCACGGGCGGCCGACCCACATTCCGCCTCAACCAGGCGATGCAGACAGAGGAGAACCATCTGGAAAGACAGAACGAGCAGTTCACCGACGAGGATTTCCATCGCGCATGGGTGGAATATATCGGAGCCAACCCCAGCCAGGTGATCCTGGTCAACGCCATGCGGACCGCCCGACCGCAACGCTCCGGACCCGCCGAGTTCGCCATACTCGTTGACCATCCGGCCCAGCTCCAGGCGTTCGAGTCGGCTATGCCGCGCATCCTCGAGTTCATCCGCCCGCGCCTGCGCAACGACTTCCTCTCGCTCCGAGTCTCCCTCAACCCCGAGACCGCCGCGCCGAAAGCTCTGCCGCCTCAGGAGTTTCTCAAGAAGGCGATGGCCGACAATCCCGCCCTCGGCGGCTTCCTCTCTTATATAGAGGCGGAGATATCCTGAACAGGCTTGGAATGACCGAAATTTGCGTTAATAATCTATAATTAATGTTAATGTAGGTTAATATATATGCCGAAAAGGGCAACCGTTGGCACGCGTTTCTCCTTTTTGGCACTTTTTTTATTATCTTTGCAATGAATTCCGGAGGGGACGCAAGTCTCCTCCGCATTTTTTACGATATGATAGACAAGAAAGCACTTGAGGAATTCCTCGACAAGAAGCTCGAGGGAACCGACTACTTCCCCGTGGAAGTGAAAGTGAGTCCGGCCAACGAGATCAAGATCGAGATCGACAGCATGGGAAGCGTAGACATCGACTTCTGCATCGAGCTTTCGCGCGCCATCGAGGAAGCCTTCCCCCGCGACGACGAAGACTACGAGCTCGAGGTGGGTTCGGCGGGCATCACTTCCCCCTTCAAGGTTCGCCGCCAGTACGACAAGAACGTGGGCCGCGACGTGGAGGTGCTCACCCGCGACGGCCGCAAGCTCCGCGGCACTCTCGCCTCGGTCGACGACGACGGCTTCACCCTCCGCACGGTGGAGAAAGTGAAGCCCGAGGGAGCCAAACGCCCCGTGGAGCAGGAGGTCGACACCCGCTTCCCCTTCGACGCGGTGAAGAAAGTGCAGTGCGAACTGAAATTCTAATCAACAGGAAAACAAAAAAGATAAAGATATAAAGTCTTATGGCAAAAAAAGCAGAGACCGTTAACTTGGTCGATCGTTTCGCCGAGTTCAAGGAACTCAAGAACATCGACAAGGCCACAATGATATCAGTGCTGGAGGAATCCTTCCGCAAATCTCTCGACAGTCAGTTCGGCACGGACCAGAACTTCGACGTGATCATGAACCCCGACAAGGGCGACTGCGAGATCTATCAGAACCTCACTGTCGTTCCCGACGGCGAGGTGGAGAACCCCAACATGGAGATCGGGCTCACCGAAGCCCGCGAGATCGACCCTGAGTGCGAGATCGGCGAAGACGTGGCTAAGCAGATCTTCTTCGAGAAGTTCGGCCGCCGCGCCATCCTCAACCTGCGCCAGACGCTCCAGTCGAAGATCCTCGACCTGCAGAAAGACGCCATCTACAGCAAGTTCAAGGAGATCGAGGGTGAGGTTGTCACCGCCGAGGTCCACCAGATATGGAAACGCGAGATGCTTCTTCTCGACGAGGAGCAGAACGAGCTCATCCTCCCCAAGGAGGAGCAGATTCCCGGCGACTTCTTCCACAAGGGCGACATGGTTCGCGCCATCGTGAAGCGCGTGGACAACACCAACAACAACCCGAAGGTGATAATCTCGCGCACCGACCCGCGCTTCCTGCGCCGCCTGTTTGAGCAGGAGGTGCCCGAGATCCACGACGGACTCATCACCATCAAGGATGTGGCCCGCGTGCCCGGCAAGCGCGCAAAGATCGCCGTGGAGAGCTATGACGACCGCATCGACCCCGTCGGCGCCTGCGTCGGCATCAAGGGAAGCCGAATCCACGGCATCGTGCGCGAGCTCCGCAACGAGAACATCGACGTGATCTCGTTCACCGCCAACCCGCAGCTCTACATACAGCGCGCCCTGAGTCCCGCAAAGATCTCCTCCATGCGTCTCAACGAGGAGGAGAAGAAGGCCGAGGTGTTCCTCCATCCCGACGAGGTGAGCCTCGCCATCGGAAAGGAGGGCCTAAACATCCGTCTGGCCTCGATGCTCACCGGATACTCCATCGACGTCTACCGCGACATCGAGGAGGGCGAGGAAGACATCTACCTCGACGAGTTCCGCGACGAGATCGACGACTGGGTGATCGAAGCCCTCAAGGATCTCGGTCTCGGCACAGCCAAGGCCGTACTCAACGCCCCGCGCGACGTGCTCGAGCAGGCCGACCTAGAAGACGACACGCTGGAGAACGTGCTCCAGGTGCTCCGCGCCGAGTTCGAGGATTGAGCCCCGCCCCTCTCTCCCCTTTCCCTCTCCCCTCACACAGTTTCAACTAACAACAGTATATGCGCACTAAGATCAGTAAAGTAGCAAAAGACCTCAATGTGGGAGTCTCCACCGTGGTGGAGTTCCTGCGCAAGAACCATATAGACGTCGAGGAGGGCAACATCAACGCCCGCATCGACGAAGATGCTGTTGAATTGCTCAACCGCGAATTCAGCAAAGACAAGAACGCCAAGGACGAGGCCAAGCAGCTCTCCACCTCGCGCCGCGAGGAGAAGAAGGAGCAGAAGGCGGAGCGCGCGGCAGCTGCCGAGAAGCTCACCTCCCGCCCCACGGGTCCCCGCATCCTGGGCAAGATCGACCTTGACAATCCCGGTGGCGGAATCAAGTCGGAACCCTCCGACGTCAATACTGTTGAGAAAAAGCCGGAGCCCGAGACGCCCCAGGCTCCCGCTCCGCAGCCCGAGGCTCCCAAACCTGAGCCCAAGCCGGAGCCGAAGCCCGAGACTCCCGAACCCGCTCCCGAGCCGGTGAAGGATGCCCCCAAGGCCGAGGAGGCCGCGGAGGTGGCGAAGGAGGAGCCGAAAGCCGAGGTGAAACCCGAGGTGAAGGCCCAGCCCGAGCCTAAGGCTGAAGAGCCCAAGGCAGAGGCCGCCGAGGAGACGCCGAAAGCCGAGGAACCGGTTGCCGCCCAGCCTGCCGCAGAAGCCGCGGAGGCCGCTGCAGAGGGCGAAAGCAAGGACTCCCAGCCCTTCCGTCTGGGCGGAACGCTGCCTGGTCCGGAACTGAAAGTGCTCGGAAAGATCGACCTTTCCGCCATCAACCAGAGCACCCGCCCGCGCAAGAAGAGCAAGGCGGAGAAACGCGCCGGAGCCGCCGGCACTCCCGGAGCGGCAGGCGACGCCGACCGCAAGAAGCGCAAACGCATCGGCAAGGAGAAAGTCGATGTGGAGAAGGCAGCCAAGCAGCCCGGATTCGGCGCCGACGCCCGTAAGAACGAGCGCGGGGGCCAGAGCCAGAACCGTCCCGGACAGGGCGGAGGCCGCGACCAGGCCCGCTGCGACCGCAACAAGAAACGCGGCGACCGCCGTGGCGCAAAGCCCGAGATCAGCAACGAGGATGTGCAGAAGCAGGTGAAGGAGACCCTCGCCCGCCTCACCAACAAGTCGGTGAAGAAGAGCGTGAAATTCCGCAAGGAGAAACGCGAGGAGATGCACAACCGCGAGATGCGTCAGGCAGAGCGCGAGGCGGCCGAGAGCAAGATTCTGAAGATCACCGAGTTCGTTACAGCCAACGACCTCGCCAACCTGATGGATGTCCCCGTGAACCAGGTGATCGCCACCTGCATGAACCTCGGAGTAATGGTTTCCATCAACCAGCGTCTCGACGCCGAGACCATCAACATCGTGGCCGAAGAGTTCGGCTTCGAGACGGAGTTCGTCAGCGCCGACGTGACGGAGGCCATCGAGACTCCCGAGGACAAGGAGGAGGATCTGACGGCGCGTCCGCCCATCGTTACGGTGATGGGTCATGTGGACCACGGTAAGACCTCGCTGCTCGACTATATCCGCAAATCGAACGTGATCGCCGGCGAGGCCGGAGGAATCACGCAGCATATCGGCGCCTACAACGTCAAACTCAACGACGGACGCCACATCACATTCCTCGACACCCCGGGTCACGAGGCGTTCACCGCCATGCGTGCCCGCGGAGCAAAGGTGACCGACCTGGCCATCATCATCGTGGCGGCCGACGACGACGTGATGCCCCAGACCGTCGAGGCCATCAACCACGCCTCTGCGGCCGGCGTACCCATCGTGTTCGCCATCAACAAGATCGACAAACCGACGGCCAACCCCGACAACATCAAGCAGCAGCTTGCCAACATGAACTATCTCGTGGAGGAATGGGGCGGCAAATACCAGAGCCAGGACATCTCGGCCAAGAAGGGCATCGGCGTGGAAGACCTCATGGAGAAGGTGCTGCTCGAGGCCGAACTGCTCGACCTCAAGGCCAACCCCGACCGCCACGCCGTGGGTTCGGTGATCGAGTCCTCGCTCGACAAGGGCCGCGGCTATGTGGCCACGGTGCTCGTGCAGAGCGGTACGCTCCGCGTGGGCGACGTGATCCTGGCCGGTACGAACTACGGTAAGGTGAAGGCGATGTTCAACGAGCGCAACCAGCGCGTGAAGGAGGCCGGACCGGCCACCCCGGTGCTTATCCTGGGTCTGAACGGTGCGCCGCAGGCCGGCGACACGTTCAACGTGCTCCCCACCGAGCAGGAGGCCCGCGAAATCGCCGGCAAGCGCGAGCAGCTGCAGCGCGAGCTTGGCCTGCGCACCAAGAAGCGCCTCGGTCTCGAGGAACTCGGACGCCGCCGCGCCCTCAACGACTTCCACGAGCTCAACCTCGTGGTCAAGGGCGATGTCGACGGTTCGGTGGAGGCCCTCTCGGACGCTCTGCTCAAGCTCTCCACTCCGGAGGTGCAGGTCAACGTGCTCCACAAGGGTGTGGGCGCCATCTCGGAGTCGGACGTGACTCTGGCCGCTGCCTCCGACGCCATCATCATCGGTTTCCAGGTGCGCCCCTCGGGTGCCGCCCGCAAGGAGGCCGAGAAGGAAGGCGTGGAGATTCGCCTCTACTCCGTGATCTACAAGGCCATCGAGGAGGTGAAAGACGCCATGGAGGGTATGCTCGCTCCCGAAATCAAGGAGGAGGTCACAGGTACGGCCGAAGTGCTCCAGACCTACCACATCTCGAAGGTCGGAACAATCGCCGGAGCCATCGTGCGCGAGGGTAAGATCAAGCGCAACTCGAAGGTGCGCCTCATCCGCGACGGCATCGTGATCTATACCGGCGAACTCGCCTCTCTGAAGCGTTTCAAGGATGACGTGAAGGAGGTCGTCTCCGGCTACGACTGCGGTCTCTCCATCCAGGGCTACAACGACATCCGCGAGGGCGACCTCGTGGAGGCCTACGAAGAGGTAGAGGTAAAGAAAACTCTCTAACCGGGGCTATCGAGGGATTGCGTTGATGGCTGACCATTAACCATTAACCTAAACACCCCTCTAACCTCTAAACTCTAACCTCTAACCCAGTATGCATTATTTCCTCAACATAGGATCGAATCTCGGACAGCGCAAGCTCAATTTGAGCCGCGCTGTCCGTGCTCTTGAAAGCCGCTTCGGCTATTTCGAGATGTCGAAGATGATGGAGTCGCGTCCATGGGGATTCGACAGCCCCCACACGTTCGCCAACGTGGCGGTGATGGTGATTTCGGACAAGGAACCGCTCGAGGTGCTCCGCGAGCTCCAGGAGATAGAGCGCGAGATATCGCCGGCTCCCCACCGCAACGCCGACGGCAGCTATGCCGACCGACTGATAGACATCGACATCATGGCAGCCGACGAGCTGGAGCTGCATAGCGACGAGCTCTCCCTCCCCCATCCCCATATGGCAGAGCGCCGCTTCTTCCTGCAGCCCATGGCCGAACTCGCCCCTCTCTGGCGCCATCCCGCCACAGGCCTCACCTGCGACGAGATGATGGCCCTCCTTCCCGAGCCGGAATCAGAACCCGACTCAAAGGAATGATCCCAGACGCAAAGAATTGACGCCTCCTGCCTTGCGGCAGGGGGCGTCCTAACTTTCGGGGGAGGCGAGGCGTTATAACGGCAAAGGATATCGTTATAACGCATTCGCTATGAAAAACACCTATATAAATCTCAAGGAGAAAATAAAGAGAGCCGCCCTCGCGGAGCGGCTCGCAAAGATCAAAGGGTTCGCGTTGGCGGCCATCGTCGCCATTGGACTCGGATGCCTCTGTTCGGGCTGCTCCAGCCTCTGGCTGGGCGCCACCACCGACATCCCGATGCCCGGCGGCGACATCAGCATCAGCGCCGGCACCACCATCCCCCTCAACCAGCCCTACGACTACGGTTGGCCAGGTCCGCCGGTGCGCTACCATCCCGTATGGCACCCCGGCCCCGGCCCGATGGCCGGTCCGGTGTTCTACTAAGACCCCGTTCCACAAAATTTGTTAACGCTGGGGTCTAAACGGTTATTTCTTCGCGGTTTGCTCGAGCAGGGTGCGGACGGCTGCCTCAAGCTGGGCGTCGCGGCCCTGGAGTTCCTCGGCGGGGTCGTTGTAGACTTCCACGTCGGGGTTCAGCTGCACGTTCTCGAGCGGTTTGCCGTCAAGACCGGCATTCGTCACCTGCGGAATACCGAACACGATGTCCGGATCGATCTGCGTCTCCCACCATACGGCGGTCATCGTGCCCGGTATCGGCGCGCCCACCAGTTTGCCGAGTCCTAATGTCTTGTAGGTGTAGGGGCTGCCGTGGGCGTCGCTGTAGTTTCCTTCGTTCACGAGCATCACCGAGGGCTTGTACCACTGCGAGAAGGGCTCCGAACCGATATAGCGGCCGCGGGGCATGAACCTCACGTATTCCTTGCCGCCCAGAAGGATGGCCAGGTCGTTGTGGAGCCAGCCGCCGCCGTTCCAGCGCGTGTCGACAACTACGGCGTCGCAGTTGCGGTATTTGCCGAGCATACGGTCGTAGGCGGTGCGGAAGCTGGGTGAGTCCATTCCCTGGATATGCACATACCCTATCCTGCCGCCCGAAAGGGAGTCGACGTAGGCCTCGTTGCGCTCCACCCACCTGCGGTAGAGCAGATTGTTGAATGCGCTGTTGCTGATGGGCTTCACTGTGACGGTGTCCACCTTCCCCGACTCGCGCTTCACGCTCAGCAGAGTGCGGCGTCCGCTCTTACCCTCGAGCAGCGGGAAATAATCCTTGCCGGCCTCGATCCTGACGCCGTCTACGGCCAGAATCACATCCCCTTTCTTCACACCCGCCTTCTTCAAGGAGAGCGGCGAACCGGCCACTACCTCGGCCACTTTCAGACCGTCGCCGTCGTAGCTCTCGTCGTAGAGCGCTCCGAGACGGGCTGTGGAGTAGCGGGCGCCGTCGGCCGAATAGCGCGCTCCGGTATGGGAGGCGTTCAGTTCGCCGAGGATCTCGCTCATCAGCGTGGCGAAATCGTAGGAGTTGCCGACATAGGGAAGGAACTCGCGGTAGTGCTTGCCGTAATAATCCCAGTCGACTCCGTGGAGGTTCTCGTCGTAGAACTTGTCGGCCACCTGGCGCAGCATGTGGTCGTAGATATACTCGCGCTCCAGCGAGGGACGACGGTCGTAGGGAGCCTCATACTCCACGCTCTCCGTCGAGCCCTTGTCGAGGTCGAGCTTCTTGATGCCGCCGCCACCCATCACGAAGAGTTTCTCCCCCTTCAGGTCGGTGGCGATACCTCCCGACACACCCTTTATCAGCACCTTGCTGTCGCCTTCGCGCAGGTTGTGCTCTATCAGGTTGGAGCCGCCCTCGGTGGCGCGGGCTATGTAGTAGAGCTTGTCACCCTTGGGCGAGAGGATGTAGTCGGTGATCATGGCGGAGTTGGAGGTGAGGCGCGCCATGCGGTGGCGGCGGTTGTCGAAGTCGAACTCCAGAGGCTTCTTCTCTTCCTTTTTCGCTTTCTTATCCTTCTTTCCCTCCTTTCCTTTCTTCTCCTTCTTGTCGCCGTCCTTATCCTTATCCTTGTCCTTGTCGGCCTCCTCCATCATCTTGGCCTCCTCCTCGGTGGCGTTGAAGTTGTCCCAGGCCTCGCCGTCGAGCACCATGATCACCACGTCGTCCTGGTTGCCCCAGCTGCCGTGGCTCTTCATGCCGTATTTGCCGGTGGTGTAGGTCACGGCCTTGCCGCCGAGCGCCCAGCGGGCCTGTCCGTCGGCATATCCGCTCTCGGTGAGATCCACGGTCTTCGTGCCGTCGGCCTTCACCATTGCCACATCCATGTTGTTCCAGCCTCCCTCGCCGAGATAGCTCACGAGAAGCCACTCGCTGTCGGGACTCCATTCGAAAGGCACGTCGCCGTCGGAATAGGAATAGTTGTATTTGCCGTCGAGGGCTGTGTTGACTTTCTTGCTCTTCACGTCGATGACGCGAAGCTCGGTGCGGTCTTCAAGAAACGCCACCTTCTTGCCGTCGGGCGAGAAAGCGGGCTGCTGGGCCGTCTTCTCACCCTTGTAGAGGGGCTTCTCCACGATCTCGGTGGCGTAGGCGAAGCGCTTCTCGGCCGGATTCTTTATCTCGGCGGTGAAGAGCTGCCACTGCCCGTCGCGGTCGGAGTCGTATACGAGCATGCGGCCGTCGGGCGAAAAACTCACCTCGCGCTCCTGTGCCGGGGTGTCGGTGATGCGGCGGGTGGTCTTGTATTTGGTGTCGGTCACGTAGATGTCGCCGCGGATCACTATCGCCACCTCGCTGCCGTCGGGGGAGACGGCCATGTTGGAGGCGCCCGAGGTCACGAAGCGTTTCACCATGTCGCCGTCATACTGGTCGGCGGCCACGGTCACGTTCACTTTCTTCGGCTGCTCTCCCTCGCGCATTGTGTAGATGTCGCCGTCCCAGCTGAAGGCAAGTGTGCCGTCGGAGGAGGCGGAGAGATGGCGCACGGGGTGCTTCTCGAAAGAGGTGAGTTTGGTGCGGTTCTTCCCGTCGAGCGAGGAGGAATAGACGTTGAGCGTGCCGTCTTCTTCGCTCACATACCAGTAGCCCTTGCCGTCGTGTTTCCACACCGGGTTGAGGTCGTGGCCGTTGAAGTCGGTGAGTTTGCTGAACTTCCCTTTCTCCAGCAACCAGACGTCGCTTGTACCCGACGACCGCTCGTGCTTGCGCAGCACATCCTCCAGACCCTTGCGGTCCTGATAGAGAATCCGGCCGTCGGAGGCCACGCTTACCGTCGACATCGGCATCGAGAGATAGAGTTTGGGTCGGGCGCCGGGCTTGCTCAGGTCGAGCGTGTAGGTCTTTGCCAGGCGGGTGGGCATGCGGGTCGATTCCACCGACGGTGCACCGCTCGAGGAGTATATCAGAGTGTTGGCGTCGAGATATGCCAGCGGGGTCTCGTCGAGGCTGGAGGTGGTGAGCCGGCGGGGCGTGCCGCCTATTGCGTCCACGGCATAGAGGTCGAGGCTTCCCTCGCGGTCGGAGGAGAACACCAGCGTGCGGCCGTCGGGGCTCCACACAGGCTGGGTGTCGAACGCCGGATTGGCTGTGATCTGGCGGGCCAGACCCCCTGTAGCGGGCACGGTGAATATGTCGCCCTTGTAGGTGAAGGCTATTGTGCGGCCGTCGGGTGAGATGGCCGTATGGCGCAGCCAGCGCGGGGTGTCGACTGCCATCGCGGAGGTGACAGCGGTGGCCATGGCTAAGGTTAGCAGGAGTTTTCTCATATGAAAAGCTGTTGTTAGTTCGTTTTGGGTTGCGGATATCATTCGACTTAATTTCTGCGCAGGCACAAAAAATAAAATCGTGTATGCAAAGATAACACGATTTTACCGATTTTCAATAATTAACGCAAGAATTCTGTCGTCCCGGCCTCTCCGATTCCGAGCGTACGGCTTCGGATGTCAGTCGAGGGCTGCCGTGAGCTCGTCGGCCGCCGTGTAGGCGTTTGGCTCCACGGAGAGCATCAGGATGTAGCGGCCGTTGGCGGCGGAGTCGTCGGCTTCGGGATCCATGGCTGGCTCTGTCTCGTTGAGCAGGCGGATGTCCACGAGGTGACCCTTGTAGTCGCCGATCGCCTCGAAAACATCTTCGGAGAGATAGTTCACCCCCATCTGCGCACCGATGTCGCTGATCTCCTGCAGTAGTGTGCCGCAGAATTCAATCTGGCGCTCCTCGGTGTCCACGCGGCGCTCGGCCTCGTAGGGGAAGAGGAAGAAGAAGCAGTAGTCGCTCACCTGGCTCTCGTCTTTCTGTCCGTCGAAGCGGGCCATCGCCGAGCAGTCTGGGCGCATGCCGTAGTAGTCCACCACATAGCCGTCGGCCGGATCGAGCCAGAGCGCCCCCTGGTCTTCCTTGGGTGTGAGCAGGATGAGGCGCTCCGTCTCCCGGATGCATTCCTTGCGGGTGGAGGCGGGGTCCACCAGGCCGTAGACCTTTGTGATCAGGTCGTCGGCGGTGACGGTGACGGCGGATGCCGACCGGCTCGCCGCAGCCGCCTTCGCGGCGGGGTCGGCATTGCCACGGCTTGCCGCCGGCGACTCCGCCAGCAGACTCGCAACCTGAGCCGCGCTCATTTCGGAGAAACTTACCGCCCCGGCATGCAGAAAGGCCATGAGGCTGGTAACGAGGGGGAGGATGAGTTTACCGGAAGCATTCATAGTCTTTGAGTTTTTGCATTGGGGTTAGCGCCTTTCGGCACAATCAGGTATTCACTCCGAGCCGTGAGCATGCGCACTCCGGTCTCATTGTATCATAATAACCCCCGCACCCCCCTAAATGTTTAACCCTCAAATGTTAAAAACGCCGCCTCCCTGTTCCCGAACACCAATATACGCGGGCAGGGGGCGCGCCGGATGGCGCGCCCCCTGCTTATTTTGGGGTTTATTGTTTCAAACTTGCCGATTACTGGAAGCGGCGGTTGCCTTCGAGCACGGGCTTGCCGTCGGCTGTCGTCGTGCCTTTGCCCTTGTTCATCGCCTTCATGATGTTGTAGGCGATCGGGGCTGCGCAGTAGAGCGAGCAGAACGTACCGACAATCACACCGAAGATCATGGCGAATGTGAACGAACGGATCGTGTCGCCGCCGAGGAAGAAGATGCACAGCAGCACGAGCAGAGTCGAGAACGATGTCATCACCGTACGGCTCAGTGTGGTGTTGAGCGACTTGTTGAACGTCAGGAAGCGGTCCTCCTTCGGATAGATCTTCATCATCTCACGCACACGGTCGAACACAACCACCGTATCGTTGATCTGGTAACCGATGATGGTCAGCACGGCGGCGATGAACGACTGGTCGATCTCCATGGCGAACGGCAGGAAGCCCCAGCAGACGGAGTAGAATCCGATGATGAGGAAGGCCGTCAGACCCACGGCGCAGAGTGCGCCCACGGAGAAGGCGATGTTGCGGAAACGCATCAGGATGTAGAGGAACATGCAGACCAGAGCGATGCCCACTGCCCAGTATGCGTCGCGCTTCATGTCGTCGGCCACCGACGGTCCCACCTTCTGTACGGAGATGATACCGTGCGATTCGTCAGCCACGGAGAATGCGTTCTTGTCCATGGTCTTGCCGTTGACTGTGAGCTGGGGCTGCAGACCCTTGTAGAGGAGATCAACGATCTCCTGCTCGATGCCTTCGCTCTCCTGGTCGATCTTGTAGTTGGTGGAGATGCGAAGCGTGGCCTGGTTGTCGATGTTGATGGCCTGCAGCGACACGGTCTTGTCGTTGGCCGTGGTCTGGAAGAGGTCGCGGAGCGTGTCCTCAACCTGCTGGCGGTCGACATCCTTCTCGAACTGAACCACATAGTTGCGGCCGCCGGAGAAGTCGATACCCTGGTTCATGCCGCGGATCACGAGCGATGCGATGCTGATCACGATCAGAGTGAGCCATACCACGGAAGCCACTTTCCACTGGCCGAGGAAGTTGATCTTCGGGTTGGTGAGGAAGTTGCGGCTCAGACGGGTGGTGAAGGTCATGCCGGCGTTGCGGCCGTTCTTCGTGATGAGGTCGAACGCGATGCGCGTCAGGAACACTGCGGTGAAGAAGGAGCAGACGATACCGATGATCAGCGTGGTGGCGAAGCCCTTGATCGGGCCCGAACCGAAGATCAGCAGGATCACGCCGGTGATGATTGATGTGAGGTTGGAGTCGAAGATTGCCGAGAAGGCGTTGCTGTAACCCTCGGAGATGGCCTGGCGCAGCTTCTTGCCGTTCTTGAGCTCCTCCTTGGTGCGCTCGAAGATAAGCACGTTGGCGTCGACCGCCATACCGAGCGCGAGCACGATACCGGCGATACCCGACAGCGTCAGCACTGCCTGCAGCGAGGCGAGGATACCGAGTGTGAAGTAGAGGTTGAGCATCAGACCCACGTTGGCCACCAGACCGGGAATCCAGCCGTAGTAGGCCACCATGAGGATCATCAGCAGCACGATTGCCACGATGAAGGAGATGAAGCCCATCTGGATGGCCTCGGCGCCGAGGCTCGGGCCGATCACGTTGT
>X378_Fat_Sand_Rat__coassemble_25_pt1 | contig 31940 bp, 30 predicted proteins | sample X378_Fat_Sand_Rat__metabat2_low_PE_004 | metagenome-assembled genome bin X378_Fat_Sand_Rat
GGTATCAGTGACGAAGGAACGGGGTCAAATCAAGCTTCCCGATTCCTCAGAAGGGCGGGAGGCACGTGGGGATTGACGGCAGCGCCGACTGGAGGAGGGAGTGGAACGGGCGGCGACATCGGAGCCGGAAAAGCAAGACGGAGGTTGCGGATTGGCAACATGACCATTGGGAATATAGCCAATCCGCAACCGCAGTCGTTCGATGTCCGAAGTGGAGAGAATCGCAACCTTGGACATCGATGCTCGCGCTTTGATGTCGCAAACGTGGAGCGGACGAACGGAAGGAGGCACGTTAAGACGGCAATCCCAACATGCCGGGTGGGTCAACACGGGGAAGCGAATAATAAAGCACCGCAGGTATAAGTGGAGTTAACCATGGAGCATACCGAAGAAAGAGGAATTTTCTAAACCTATAAGTTGCATTTTTCGATAAAAGTCCGTAACTTTGCATTCACAGAAACGTTTATAGAATATGAAGTTTGTACAGATAATCGAAGGATACAACCATCTCTGGGCGGTCAAAGACCCGAACAAAGATGCCGATGAGCTTACGCTATTGTTCCGCAACTGGACCAACGGCGAGTTCCTCCTCGACTTCTTTATGGAGAATTTTGAAGACCTCAAGGACTACTTCCATATTGAGCGCCTCGACCAGGCTGTTGAAGATACCTTTGAGGATGCTGAGGCACTGGAAGAATTGATTCTCGATTTTCCGTACACGGAGCACCTTGACGATCTGTTCAAACCGCTTGACATCACAGACACACGGACTCGTGAGTTGAGTAGGGAAAACTCACACGAACCATGCAGGAGCGTGAGCATACATCGTTCGAGCTCGATAAGCTAAACCGCTGCAAGGCATATTTGAAGGCCAACGGAGTGTTCGATCAGGATAGTTTTGTAGAATTTTCAAATGAATAAAGGATATGGCAAGCAAAGCAATTAAATTTCTGGAGTCTCATCAGAGCGAGACACCTTCGCGGTTTGTCGAAGAAGCAAACTGGCGCAAGGAGAATGCGAGTTGGCTTCGCTGGTCGCGTCAGCTCGCCACGCTCCTTATCGGCTACATGCAGGACAACGGCATGAAACGAGCCGACCTCGCCTCAAAGTTGGGTGTAAGCCCTCAGTATGTAAGCAAACTGCTCTCCGGAACTGAAAACCTCAGTTTCAAGAGCATTGCCAACATCGAGGATAAACTCGGCATCACCTGTTTTGCACTTGCATAACATTCATGATGAGACGCACAGCCAAAACACTGGAAGAGACGATTGGTCAGACCCCGCCTGAGATAAGGGCGCAGTTTGACCTCACTTTTGCCGTCTCCGACCGATGTTTCTGAATATGCCATTGCCGACAGGGATGGGATCCTGGGTGACAGATCTTCTGGCGCACGTCTCCCGTCAGGGGCTTGGCCGATTCCTTCTCCTGTTTCTCGAGCGCCTTCTGGGCGAGTGCGTGTTGGGTTTGGGCTATATCAACATAGGTCTTTACGGCTTTGCGGATTTCCGGCGGAGCGGGAAGTTGCGGGTAGATAATCGCTGGCTTACGGCTATTGGGGGTATAAGGGGGTATTTGGGAATTAGGGAATTTGCGAAATTTCATTTGCTTTGCAGATGAAATTTTTTTAATTTTGCGGTGCAACATCAGAACTTAGGCTCTGTTCATTAACCTTCGCATGAAAAAACTGACCGACATCGCGCTTAGCGCCTTATTACTCTCATTCCCTACGACCGCCTTGTTGCTCTCATCCCCCATGGCCGCCTACGCCTACGGCGAGGGCGACGGCTGGCCCTCCAACTACGAGGGCGTCATGATGCAGGGATTCTACTGGGACTCGTACAAGGGCACCAACACCTGCCGCTGGACCGACCTGACACGCCAGGCCGACGAGCTCTCGAAATCCTTCTCGCTGATATGGATCCCCAACGCCGCCAAGGCAAGCGGCGAGGACGGAGGGGGCAACGGATATGTGCCCATCTACTGGTTTTCCAACTACAACTGCGCCTACGGCACCGAGGAGGAACTCTCCACGATGATCTCCACCTTCAAGGCGAAGGGAACCGGGATTCTGGAGGATGTGGTTCTGAACCACCGCGTGGGCGTGAGCGACTGGGCCGACTTCCCGGCCGAGACCTGGAACGGAGTGACCTATCAGCTTTACGGTTCGGACGTCTGCTCCACCGACGAATGGGACGGCGACAAGAGCTGGACCGCCGACGAGGGGCAGGACTTCGACGGAGGACGCGATCTCGACCATACCAGCAGCAACGTGCAGACCAACTGCAAGGCCTACACCCGCTTCCTTCTCGAAGAGAAGGGATTCGCAGGCTTCCGCTATGATATGGTGAAAGGATATGCAGGATATTACACCGGAATGTACAATCAGGAGAGTCAGCCCCGTTTCAGCGTGGGAGAATATTTCGACTCGAGCTACGATCTGGTGGCGCAATGGATAGAGAACACCGGCAAACGTTCGGCCGCGTTCGACTTCCCCTGCAAATATGCCCTGAACCGTGCATTCGACAACAACAACATGAAGGAGCTCGTGTGGTATGCCAACGGTGAGAATCCGCAGCCGGCGGGAATGATCCACTGGTGGTATCCGCGTTATTCGGTGACCTTTGTCGACAACCACGACACCGACCGCGACGGCAGCAAGTTCAACCATCCCGACAAGGTGGAGGCCGCGAACGCCTTCATCATCTGTTCGCCGGGTACGCCGTGCGTGTTCTACGGCCATTGGATCAACCACAGCGCCGCCATCAAGAAGATGATCGAGGCGCGCAACTCCGTGGGCGTGCACAACCAGAGCGCCGTCCGGGTGCTTCAGACCGACGAGAGCTGCTACATGGCCGAGGTTGACGGCACGCGGGGCAAGCTGGTGGTGAAGATCGGACCCGCGATGGTGAGTCCCGCGGGCTACAGCAACGACCAGATCGTTGCCAGCGGCGAGGACTACTGCATCTGGACCTCCACAGCCGGAGCGACACCGACATCCGTACCGTCGAGCCTCTACATCATCGGCGAGGTGAACGGCAACACATGGGCTTACAACAAGGGAGTGAAGATGACCCGCAGCGGCAACAAATACAGTGCGACGGTAACGATCGACGCCTCCAGCAGGGCGCAATATTTCTCGTTCGCCGCCTCGCTGAGCAGCAGCTGGGACGGACTGAACGCCTCGGGCAACCGCTACACACCCACCACCGACACGCAGCTCACCGAGAGCGGAGTGACCTTCCGCGCCTGCACCGACGGCAACAACGCCAAGGCATTCTACATTCCGACATCGGGCACATATACCATAACCGCCGATTTCGACACCCTCAAGGCCTATATAAGCGGATCGGGCGACGACCAGCAGGTGTCGCCCTCCACGGCCGATTATTATCTGATAGGTCATTTCCCCGACGCTGCCTTCCAGCCCGGGAGTCAGGTGAGGATGGAGAAGAGCGGCGATGAATACAGCGTGACTCAGGATCTGGTCTCGGCCGGAGACGGAGCACCGGGATATTTCAGCATCGTCACCAGCGACGCGGAGAGTTGGGACGGAGCCGACGGAGTGGCGGGCATCAACTCGTCCGACCGTTACGGCGCTCCCGCCGCCGACACCGCCGCCACTATCGGCGAGGCGATGACGGTGAAGAAATTCGCGGCCGGAGTGAACGCATCCTCGGCCTACAGCTGGTCGGCAGCCGCGGGGAAATACAGCTTCACCTTCAATCCGCGAATGATGACGCTGACGCTCAATCCGATCTCGGGAGTGGGAGCTGTCGAGGGGGATACAGAGGCGTCGGAGCGTTGGTTCAACATGCAGGGCATGGAGATAGGGCGTCCTTCGCAGCGGGGAGTGTATGTTCGCCTGAAAGGCGGAAAAGCAACGAAGGTAATGAGATAACGAGTTGGAGCCGGGTTATTCAAACCCGGCTCCAAGTTGTTAAAACCTGGACCAATCGGAGGATTTCCAACCTTAGCGGAGCTAAGGTTGCTCCGTGAGGACAGGCTCTTTAGTTTTACTTCGGAGAGAGGCGGTTGGTGATTTCCACTTTGCCTGGTTTTTCGCCGCCGGGGAGGGCCGAGGCGTCGTCGACTACGGCTATACTGTACTGGAGGGTGGCGTTGGCCAGCGACTTATCCTCCTGAGCAATTACGAAGGCTGCGTTGAGGGGGTATACATATCCCGAGGCGAGGTCGTCGGTGAGGAAGTTCACGCTGTAGGGTGCGAACAGTACGGCGAACGGCGGGATATTGTAGAAGGAATAGTTGACGCTGGTGATGATGGCGTTTTTGCCGTCGTTCGATTTCACGGTGAGGCTCTCGAGTTTGAGGGTGTCGCCTTTCACCACGTAGAGTACGCCGGCATCGTCGACCACGTTGTCGAAGGTGGCTGTGACGTTTACGTCGGGAAGATCGTCGTCGTTGCTGCAGGAGGTGATGAAACCAAGGGGAAGGAGCAGCATGAAGAGATAAAACAACTTTTTCATAATCTATTCGTTTTTTTGGGTAATTTCTTGGTGGTAATCTAATAATAATAACATAAGGGGATTGCAAAAGATTATTCTCCTTTGCAATCTGCTAAAAAAGTATAATTCTTTACCCTGCCGGGGAGTCGCTAATCTTAATCCAGGAAGCGGCGGGTTAGGGGGTGGTAGGCGTCGATGCGGCGGTCGCGGAGGAAGGGCCACCATTGGCGGACGTTTTCAGAGCGGTTGAGGTCTACATCCACCACCTTTTCGGCCGGCATATCCTCGGGGGCCATATAGAGCACTTCTCCCTGCGGACCGGCGACGAAACTCGTTCCCCAGAAATCGATGCCCGAGGTCTGGCCGGAGGGATCTTCCTCGAATCCGCAGCGGTTTACGCTGACCACTGGCAGACCGTTAGCCACGGCGTGCGAGCGCTGGATGGTGACCCAGGCGTCGTGCTGGCGAAGGCGTTCGTCGGCGGTATCGTCGGGATTCCAGCCGATCGCGGTGGGATAGATGAGCAGGTCGGCCCCGCGCATGGCCATGATGCGTGCGGCTTCGGGATACCACTGGTCCCAGCAGACAAGGACACCCAGCCTGCCGAGCGACGTCTCCACGGGTTCGAAGCCGAGGTCGCCTGGAGCGAAATAGAACTTCTCGTAGAAGCCGGGATCGTCGGGGATATGCATCTTGCGGTATTTCCCGCGCATTGATCCGTCGGAGTCGAACACGAGGGCCGTGTTGTGGTAAAGGCCCGGAGCGCGGCGTTCGAACATGCTCGTCACGAGCACCACATTGTTCGAGGCGGCGGCGTCGGAGTAGAACTCCGTGAACGAACTCGGAATCTCCTCGGCGAGAGCGAAATTGTCTACATTTTCCGTCTGGCAGAAATAGAGCGAGTCGTGGAGTTCGGAGAGCACCACGAGTCGGGCGCCCTCTGCCGCGAGACTCTCGATAGCCGTGAGGTTTCGGGCGCGGTTGGTGTCGACATCCCCGCTGAAGGGATGCTGCACGATTCCGACGGGAAGAATTCTTTCCTTATTGCTCATATACAGTAGAATTGAAGAGGTTTTCAGGTATCTGCATCGTGGAGCAATGCAGCGATCCGTGCTGGCGGATAAGCGTGAGGCACTCCACGGGGACCACGTTATGATGGGGGAAGGCGATCTTCACCGTGTGGCAAGCCAGCAAGTCGAGGGCCGGCTGGTTGTAGACAGGCATGAAGATGTTCCGCTCCGTCACCAGATAATTGGCGTAAGTGGCCGGGAGGCGGTTTCCCTCCGGGTCGCGGACGGCCTCGGGGAGCGGGAGTTCGACGAGGTTGAAGGGCTCACCCTCGCGGTTGCGGAACATCGTTAGCTGGGCTCGCATGGCGAGGAGCGGTTCAAACTGCGGGTCGTCCATGTCGCGGCAACCCGTGAAGAGGATCGTGTTGCCCGGGGCCATGCGGCAGAGAGTGTCGATATGGGAGTCGGTGTCGTCGCCTTCGAGCGCCCCGTGGTCGAGCCAGAGGATATGGTCAACGCCGAGTTCGTCGGCGAGCCTCTCCCCTATCTTCTCGCGGCTCATTCCGCCGTTGCGGTTTGGCGACAGCAGGCAGCGGGAAGTGGTGAGGAGGGTTCCACGGCCGTCGGTCTCCAGCGAGCCACCCTCGAGGATGAAGTCGCGGAGGTTGCGGTAGGTTTCCGGCATCACCACATATCTCTCGCGGAGTCGGAGGTTTACGAGATTGTCCTTGTCGGCGGCGAACTTGAGCCCCCATCCGTTGAAGCCGAAGTCGAGAGCGCGGAGGCGGTCGTCGCGCATGACGGAGATCGGAGCGTAGTCGCGTGTCCATGTGTCGTTGGTGGGGATCTCCAGAAGCGTTACTCGGCTCAGGTCGATGCCGTCGAGCTGGCGGAGGGCCTCCTCGCGGTCGGCCACAATCACGACACAGCGCTCGCCGTTGTCGACAAGCGCTGAGATAAGCAGGCGGTACTGGGCGATGGCTTCGGGGAGGATATCGGCCCAGTCGGTATCGGCATGCGGGAGGGCGAGGAGCACCGACTCCACGCTTTCCCACTCGGCCAGCATTCTTCTACTGCGCATGGCTCAGAAAACGATGCGGCCTTTCTTGGCCTGTTCGAGCATTTTCTTTCCAGGCACGAGGTAGACCTCGAGACGGCGGTTGACTGCTCGGTTGGTCATAGAGTTGTTCTCCACCAGCGGCATCTCGTCGCCCATTGCGTACGGGAAGAGGAAGTGGGTGTTGACACCCTGGTCGGCAAACCAGTCGAAAAGCGCCGTGGAGCGTTCCTCGGTGAGAGTGTCGCGATATTTCTCCGAGCCGGTGTTGTCGGTGTGCATCACCAGGAGCACGCGATACATGTCGGGGTCTTTCAGATAGCGCTTGATGGGGGCCAGGAGCTGGCCGGCGTCGCTGCGGAGTTTCTTCTCGTTGGGGCCGAAAAGCTGGGAGGCGGGAATCGTGATCAGAAGCACCTCCTTGTTGCGGTAGGTCTCAACGGTGCAACCGTTCTTCTGGGTGTTGTATTCCTTATTGTGCAGTCGGTTGCGACCCTCCTTGTCCTGGAACTTTCGGATGAGGTCGGCGCTCTTCTTGTCGAGGGGCACGGAGTTGATCATCTCGGGGAGCGTGAGCTCGTCGAGATCCTCGTCGCGGTCGAGCGTCTGCGCGCTCTCCGGCATGGCGGAGCTGACGGTGAACGTCTTTGTCTGCGCCGAGGCGATGCCTGTTCCCAGGAGGGAGGCAAGCAGGGCGCTACACAAAATCGTCGATAGATTCTTCATATTGCAGTTCTCCTTTTACGATGAGGGCGATGTCTTTGGTGTCCATCATCGCGTATTTGTCTTTCTTTATCTGCTGCTGAACGTATTCAACAAGCCGGTCGATGTTGACCTCCTCCTCGTCGGTGACGTCGGCGGAGATCTCCAGATAACCGTTTTTCTCATACCAGTCCCAGATGATGTCGATGACATAGAGGATGTCGTCGTCGGTGTATTGCTGACTCACCTCCTCGGGGAGAGTTGACCGGATGAAGCGTATGGCGTCGTCCTCGTCGAATTTCAAGTTGTCACTCATCTTTATCTTTCTTTTGGTTAAGCGTTACCAGCCCCTCGGGGAGAGAGACCTCCACGATGTGCTGTTCGGGATTGATGTCGTCGATAAACTCGTCGACGAGGGGAACGTAGATCTCCTCGCCGGAGTCGGCTTCCACCACGAGAAGCACGTTTTCCGTTGTGTCGTTGATCTCCTTGACTGTTCCGAGCCGGCCCAGCTGGGAGTCGACCACCTCGAAACCGAGGATGTCGGAGTCGTCCATCACCTCGTCGTCGCCTATGGGGAAATAGTCGATGGCGTCGCTGCGGAGGGCGTACACCTCTTTGTTGACCATCTCCTGTGCCTTCTCCTGGGAGTCGATTCCGCGGAGTTTCACGAGGTAGGAGGTTGAGCCCTTCGGACGTATCGACTCGATATAGAACGGCACATAGATGCCGTCGATCTCGACGATGAAGGGGTGTTCGTTTTCGGCAAAGTCGGGCTCCACCTCGAGGATGGCGTTGAGCTCACCCTGGAGGGCGTGGGTTTTCTGGAATTTACCCACCTGGATCAAATCTTTCTTTTCAATCATCGGTAAAAATTTGTAAGTATTTTAATTCTTCTCCCCCCGACCTTAGCGGAGCTAAGGTCGCTCCTGGGGAGCTAAGGTCGCTCCTGGAGGAGGGGGTTATTCATCTATTCTAATGATTTTGGCGCCCAGTTTGTTGAGGCGGGTGTCGATATTCTCGTATCCGCGGTCGATCTGGTCGATGTTCTGAATGCGGCTCGTGCCCTCGGCGCCCATTGCGGCGATAAGCATGGCGATACCGGCTCGGATGTCGGGCGACACCATGTTGGAGGCCCTGAGAGCGTGGAACTTTCCGGCACCGATCACCACGGCGCGGTGGGGATCGCAGAGGATGATCTTCGCACCCATGTCGATGAGTTTGTCGACGAAGAAGAGTCGGCTCTCGAACATCTTCTGGTGGATCAGCACACTCCCCTTGGCCTGCGTGGCCACCACGAGCAGGATACTGATAAGGTCGGGGGAGATGCCCGGCCAGGGGGCGTCGGCGATTGTCATCACCGAACCGTCGATAAACTTGTCGATCTCGTAGATATCCTTCTGGCAAACGCGGATGTCGTCGCCCTCCACGCGGAGGTTGACGCCCATGCGCTCGAACGCCTGCGGAAGCATTCCGAGATCCTTGTAGCCCACATCCTTGAGCAGGAGGTCGGAGCCCGTCATGGCGGCGATGCCGATGAAGCTTCCCACCTCGATCATGTCGGCGAGCAGAGTGTGGTCGGCGCCACCGAGACTCTCCACGCCCTCGATGATGAGCAGGTTGGAACCGATTCCCTCTATCTTGGCGCCCATCTTCACCAGCATGCGGCATAGCTGCTGGATGTAGGGTTCGCAGGCGGCGTTGTAGATGGTTGTCTTTCCGCGTGCCAGCACGGCCGCCATCACGATGTTGGCCGTACCCGTGACGGAAGCCTCGTCGAGCAGCATGTAGGTGCCGGTGAGGCCCTCGGGGGCCGAAATGGAGTAGATGGAGTTGACGCGGTCGTAGTCGAAGCGGGCTCCGAGGTTCTGCAATCCGATGAAGTGGGTGTCGAGGCGGCGGCGTCCTATCTTGTCGCCGCCAGGTTTCGGGAGGATGGCGATACCGAAGCGGGCCACCATCGGACCCAGGATCATCACCGAACCGCGCAGAGAGGCCGTCTTGCGGCGGAACTCCTCAGTCTGGATATATGTCAGATCGATTGCGTCGGCCTGGAACTCGCACTCCGACGGGGTGATATAATTCACTTTCACGCCCAATTCGGAGAGCAGTTGGATAAGGTTGCGCACGTCGGAGATTTGCGGAAGATTGCGGATCACCACCTTTTCGGGGGTGAGGAGCGTGGCGCAGATCACTTCGAGAGCCTCGTTCTTGGCCCCTTTGATCTTCACCTCGCCGTGGAGCGCGTGACCGCCCTCGACTATGAAGGTGCTCATTTTTTCTTGCGTTTTTTGCCGCCCTGCTGCTTGATGGGAGCAGCCTCGCGGAATTCATGGAGTAGATAGGTGTTGGGGTCCAGATCGATCTTTCCGCCCGAGTAGAGGGAAAGGTCGCGGAGCACTTTGGCGTCGCTCACGCCCTCCTTGTTGTGGGTGAGCATGAGTTTCTTCATATGGTGGGCGATCATGGATACGAGAAGATCCTTCTCGGGGGAATCCTCCATATCGGCCACGGTGGCGATCATCTGTTCGATGTTCTTGCCGTAATGGCGGAAGCGCATCGCCGAACCGGTATAGGGGATTTTCTCCGGGCGGGGATTCATCTTCTCGGCGGTGATCACCTCGCAGGGGAAGTCGATGTCGAGCTCGAAGCGCGACATGATGTTGAGCTGGTCCCAGGCCTTCGACATATCGCGGTTCTCCCCCACGATGTCGGGATGGAGAGTGGCCATGGTCTTGACGATTGCGTAGGCGCATGCCGTGCGCTCGTCGCGGTCGGGGATTGAGACGCAGTAGTCTACTAAGTTCTGGAGATTGCGGCCGTACTCCGGGAGGAGCACGGGTTCCATGTCGGTATTATATGGTATCATTCTTGTTCAACAACTTTATATGCCTGTGGTCTCATCCGACCACTTTAAACTGCAAATATAACAAAATTTTTTAACATTTCGGTCATCGCGTGCAAAATGTTCCACGCGCGCCGGCGTCAATGGAGTTTCTTCTCGAGGGGATTGCGGGCCACAGTGGTCTGATATTCCTTGAGATAGTTGGGCACCGAGTAGGCCAGATCGAGGAAATCCTCCTCGCGGAAAGCCTTCTCCGACAGCGCCATCATATCCTTAGCCATCGGCAGCAGACCGTCGATCCACTGTGCTCCCGGCAGTTTGATCATATCCTTGGTCTTTGCAGCGCCGTCGCCCATGAAGAACACCTTGCGGCCCTCCAGACCGGCGAAGGAGTCGGGGGTTATGATCATGGCCTGGGGCTTGACCACGGCGTTGAGGGCGAAGTCGTAGGCGGCGGTGTAGACCTCCATGCGGCGGGCGTCGACCATAGGGACGAGTATCTCGTCGCCCTGCCAGTCGAAAGAGCGGAACATCGCCTTGACCGCGATTATCTTGAGGGTGTCGACACCGATGAGCGGGATGCCGAGGCTGAAAGCCAGTCCTTTGGCGAGCGACAGACCGATGCGGAGGCCGGTGTAGGAACCGGGGCCGAGACTTACGGCCACGGCGTCGAGAGGCATCTCCCGGCGGTGAACCTCCTCCATGCATTCGTCGACGAAGATGGGGAGGCGGTTGGCATGTTGCATTCCTTCGGTGTCTTCACGCTGGAATTCGATGGCTCCGTCTTTGCAGAGGGCCACGGAGCAGATCTTGCCTGAGGTTTCTATGTTGAGTATGGTCATTGCTTTTGATTTTGGCGGGCTGAAGCCCGGAGCATCTCCAAAAAGAGGCGGCTGTTAACTGTGAATTATTGATTATTAATTGATGCGGCCAGGGCCTGGGCGCAGCGGATTCCGTCTACTGCGGCGGAGACTATGCCACCGGCGTAGCCTGCACCCTCGCCGGCGGGATAGAGGCGGCTCACGGAGACCGACTCGAGCGAGTCGCGGTGGCGGAGGATACGAACGGGAGAGGATGTGCGCGATTCCAGACCGATCATCGTGGCTTCGTTGGTGAGGAACCCCGGGCATTTCCGGCCGAAGTCGAGGAATCCCTGACGCAGGCGCCAGGAGATGAAGGGCGGGAAGAGAGTGTTGAAGTCGGCGGGATGTATGCCGGGTGCGTAACTCGTGGCGGGAAGCGTCTTCGACACCTTGCCGTCGGTGAAGTCGCGCATCCGCTGGGCGGGGGCGTTGATGCTTTCGCCCGACTCGCGGTAGAATCGCTTCTCGAGGCTTTCCTGAAGGGCGAGCATCTCGAAAGGACCCTCTTCGGCGAATTCCGGGAAATCGCCCGGACGGATCTCCACCACCATTCCCGAGTTCGCCCATCTGCCCGAGCGCGCCGAGGCCGACATACCGTTGACCACCAGTTCACCGGGGGCGCTTCCCGCGGGCACCACCACACCCCCCGGACACATGCAGAAACTGTAGACGCCGCGACCCTCCACCTGGGTGACATAGCTGTATTCGGCGGCCGGGAGATACTTGCCCCTCCCCTTCTCCGAATGATATTGGAGGCGGTCGATGAGTTGCTGGGGATGCTCGAGGCGGACCCCGACGGCGATTCCTTTCGGTTCGATGGCCACCCCCGCGCGGTGGACGTTGCGGAACGTGTCGTGGGCCGAATGACCCGTGGCGAGAATCACCCCTTCGGCCTCTACCTGGGAACCGTCGGAGAGGATGACGCCAGTGGCCTGGCCGTCGCTGACGGAGAGGGAGTCGACGAGTGTATCAAACCGCACTTCTCCGCCATTCTCTATGATGGTCTGGCGCATAGCCTTGATCACATGGGGAAGGCGGTCGCTGCCGATGTGGGGATGGGCGTCGATGAGGATGTCGGGAGAGGCGCCATGCTGCACGAAGAGCTGCAGCACATCCTCCACCGAACCGCGTTTCTTGCTGCGGGTGAAGAGTTTGCCGTCGCTGTAGGCACCGGCTCCACCCTCGCCGAAGCAGTAGTTGCTGCGGGGGTTGATGCGGCCCTCCCGACTGATTTCGGCCAGGTCGAGGCGGCGGCGGTCGACGTCGGCACCGCGTTCGAGCACGATGGGACGCAGACCGAGGCGCAGCGCCTCGAGAGCGGCGAAGAGACCTGCGGGGCCCGCTCCGACGATGGCCACGCGCGGGGCATCGGCGGGAACAGGGGTGAAGTCGACGGGACGAAGGAGCGGTTGGATTGTGTGGTCGTCACCGGTGGCGACCCTCACGAGGAGGTTGATCACCACGTTTCGTTTTCGGGCGTCGATGGAGCGGCGCATGATGCGGACGGCGTTGACGGCATCCGCGGGGATATGGAGCTCACGCGCCGCGGCCTTGCGCAGCGCCGGCTCCGAGGCGGCTGTGGCGGGATCGACCCGCAAACTTACATCCTCAATCATCAGCGAGTGTTTTCTCTTTAGAACGCAAAATTAACTGAAATTTACCAATTACGGAAAATTTCACGTTATAATTAAGGTTAGAGGTTAGAGTTGAGAGGTTAGAGTCCACCTCTCTAACCTCTAACCTCTAACCTCTAAACCAAAAGAATATGCGAATCGGTTTTTTGTTCGATCTGGACGGCGTGATCATCGACAGCGAGCGGGAGTACACCCGCATCTGGCACCGCATCAACGAGGAGTTTCCTACCGGTGTGGAGAACTTCGAGTATGCCATCAAGGGGCGCACGCTCACCGAGATACTCGACCGCTTCTTCCCCGACCGGTCGGTGCATCCGAAGGTAGTGAAGCGCCTCTACGAGATGGAGGGCGAGATGCGTTATCCCCTTCTGCCGGGAGCCGACGCGATGCTGTCGGAGCTGGAGCGCAGGCGGATTCCGCGCGTGCTCGTAACGAGCAGCAACGACCGGAAGATGGCCCATCTCCGCGAGGAGCAGCCGGGACTGCAGGAGCGGTTCAGCGCCATCGTGACGGCCGACATGATCGAGCGCTCGAAGCCCGATCCGGAGGGCTATCTGCTCGGTGCGAAGCTCTGCGGAGCCGCGCCGGAGCACTGCGTGGTGTTCGAGGATTCGCGTCAGGGAGTGATGGCCGGACGGGCGGCGGGATGTCTGGTGGTGGGACTCACCACCACCCTACCCGAGGCCGAGATCAAGTCCTACTGCGATGTGATTGTGCCCGACCTCTCGCATATAGATATCGACGAAATAGAGAAAGAACTTGCCAAAAGATGAAATTGAACAACAACATACCGCTGGCTGAGCGCCTCCGGCCGCAGAGTCTGGAGGATTATATCGGTCAGGAGCACCTTGTAGGCGGCGACGGCATCATCCGCCGCATGATCGAGACAGGGCGCGTGAACTCATTCATATTGTGGGGACCTCCGGGAGTGGGCAAGACCACCCTGGCGAGGATTGTGGCCTCTCAGACCGGCGTTCCGTTCTACACGCTGAGTGCGGTGACGTCTGGTGTCAAGGATGTGCGGGAGGTGCTCGAGCGCTGCGAGAAAGAGGCGCGGAGCATCTTCACCAAGGGGCGTCCGATACTCTTCATCGACGAGATCCACCGCTTCAACAAGTCGCAGCAGGATTCGCTGCTGGGGGCTGTGGAGCGCGGAACGGTGACATTGATCGGTGCAACAACCGAGAATCCCTCGTTCGAGGTGATACGTCCGCTGCTGTCGCGGGCGCAGGTGTATACGCTCAAGCCCCTCGACGCCGAGGGACTCGAGAAGCTTCTGCAGCGCGCGCTGGAGAAAGACGACATCCTCAAGGAGCGGCAGTGGGAGATAGAGTCGAAGAAAGCCCTGTTCCGCTTTGCCGGAGGCGACGCCCGCAAACTCCTCAACATCCTCGATCTGCTTGAGCAGGCCACACCCGACGGAGTGCCGGTGAAGGTGAACGACGAGAGCGTGACGGCGTCGCTGCAGGAGAATCCGGCGGCCTACGACCGCAACGGCGAGATGCACTACGACATCATCTCCGCCTTCATCAAGTCGATACGCGGCAGCGATCCCGACGCGGCCGTCTACTGGCTGGCGCGGATGGTGGCGGGAGGCGAGGATCCGGCTTTCATAGCCCGGAGGCTGGTGATAGTGGCCGCCGAGGATATCGGACTGGCGAATCCGAACGCGTTGCTTCTTGCCAACGCCACGTTTGACGCGCTTAACAAGATCGGTTGGCCGGAGGGGAGGATAATCCTTTCGGAATGCACGGTGTATCTGGCCAACTCGCCGAAGAGCAATTCCACATACATGGCCATCGACAAGGCATTGCAACTCGTGAGGGAGACAGGAGATCTGCCCGTTCCGCTTCATCTGCGCAACGCGCCTACGAAGCTGATGGCCGACATGGGATATCACGAAGGCTACAAGTACGCCCACGACTACGAGGGGCATTACGTGAAGCAGCAGTATCTTCCCGACGGGCTGGAAGGCACCCGCCTCTGGACGGCCGCCGACAATCCCCAGGAAGCCAAGATGGCGGCGCGCCTGGCGGCGCTCCGCGGCGAGAAAGGGGAATGACCTTATTTCGCAGAGGCAAGGCGGAGGGTGGTCCACGACCAGGCTCTGCGGGCCGGGGAGTAGGTCAGAGCCACCGTGGCCTTTACTTCGGCGCCGTCGTCGATGGACTTCCGCTGCATCAGTGAGGGCATCACGAAATAGCTGGCGTCGCCCGTGCGGACGAAACCGAATCCTTTGCCCGGCATATGCGCCAGCCGGCCCTCTACCTCCTTCACATAGGGAAGATCGACACCGTTTTCTGAAGCAGAACTTACTTTATGCACCTGGATTTTTCCGGGTGCCGCTTCGTTGTATGAGATCCGGAGCAAAGAGCCTTCGGAGAGAGAGGAAAGAATTGCCGCCGGGATCTTCTGGAAGGGTATTATCCCCTTCTTCTCGACACCGTATACAATGCCCGCCCAGTGTTTCTCCCGATTGATGTAGGTGACGACAGCCAGGGCCTCGTCGGCGAGGTTCATCAGCATGAAGTCGGTGATCCGTTCCCAATCGACAGAGTCGGCGAGTGCGCGGAAGTCGAACTCCTCCGGTTTCACCTTCCCCAGATTCCACGCCACCTTGCGGCGGAGGCTGTCCTTCATCTCCTCGCGGCCCTTGCACGAAAGGGCGCGGAGCCAGCATGCCACCTGCTCCTCGCTCCCCTCGTCGAAGAGGTCGGCCAGAAGTTGCCAAGCCCAGTAGTCGCTCCTGCGGCGGGCCACGAAAGCCAGCGCCTCCTTCATCGTCTGCAGTTTCTGACTCCCCGCCTTCATTTTGAGGCGGACGGAGAAGTAAGAGGGGAAAGTCATTTCCGGATGCTCACGGGCCAGGGCGTCGAGTCGGGGGATGAATTCCTCCAGACCGTCGCGTTCGCGCCTCTGGAGCAGCGCGCGGGCGTAGGCGCAGTAGACCTGCTCGGCCACGCTCATCACCGAGCGGCCCTCCTCGGTGTGGAATTCCTCGTAATCCTCCTGGAGGAGATTGTCGAGGTTCCACCAGTCAATGAAATCCTTCATCCCCGGCCAGCTGCGGAAGTCCTTGAAGGCGGTGAGCAGATAGGTGTAACCCTTCGAGGGCGGGAAAGAGTATCGGCGCAGGAAGGAGAAGAGGCGGTAGAGGACGCCGTGCTGCCATGGCTCGCGGTTCATCGGCGAGGGCACCGTCATCCCCTTGACATAGTCGGCGAGAAACCAGAGGATGTTCTCGAAGATTCGGTAGTCGTCGGCCACTGTGATGTGCTGGAGCGATGCGAGGCGGTCGAGATGCTGGAAGAGCGAGTCGCGGCGCTGTTCGGCATCGCGGCGGATGGCGTAATAGAGCGGCCAGGAGAGGGCACGCTGCGTCCAGAGGTTGTCGGGTTTAAGCTCATATTCCTCGAGGGCGAAGCGGAGGGCCTCGTCGATTTCGCCGTTGCGGCACATGGAGGTGAGTTCGCGGATTGAAGGACCGCGGGAGACCGTGTAGGCGACCTCTTCTTCGTGCATTTCAGGAAGATCCTCTTCGGGGATCAGGTAGGAGTCGGGCAGTTCGTTCATAATGGCAAAGGTAATAAAAAAGGTTGGGAAAAGCAATAAAGGGAGGGCATTTTTAACCTCTGTCACCCTACCGGGTTTGGCTCCGCCGAGCACTTCGTGGTTGCAAGCAAACCCGGCTCCAAGAGGGTAGGTTGCCTCGCGTCGAATACCTAAAAGTGGGTATTGGGGGGTTTGGGAATTTTTTCTAATTTTGCACGCGAATCAGTGGGCCAATTGCTTTGTGGCGCCCTTTTCGGTTGAATTATGCAGAAAGAAAAGAAGGAATATCTATCTACTCACCGTCTTCGCGACGTGATCGAGGACAACAACCTCATGATCCTCGTTATCAGTCGATTCTCAATACCGTTCGGTTTCGGCGACGCCACCATCGGCGAGGTGTGCCGCCAGCACGGCGTGGACTGTCCCACCTTCCTTGCCGTGGCCAACCTCATCGCCAACGACCGCCTCACCCCCCACCGCATCTCCCTCCCCTCACTAATGGGATATCTGCGGAAGGCCCACAAATATTTCCTCGACTTCAACCTGCCTCAGATACGCAAGAAACTGATAGAGGCGATCAACTGCACCAACATGACCGACGTGGCCTTCCTGATCTTGAAATATTACGACGACTATGTGGTGGAGGTGCGCAAGCATATGGAGTTCGAGAACGAGAACGTGTTCCCCTACATCGAACGGATGATAGCCCGGGAGAGTCTGGGCGACTTCTCGCTGTCGGAATATCAGGAGCACCACACCGACATGGCCGAGCGACTCGCCGAGTTGAAAGACATCGTGATCCGCCACTACGAGCAGCAGGACAACGACCTGCTGAACTCCGTGCTCTACGACCTGATCTCCTGCGAGCACGATCTGATGAGCCACTGCCGCGTGGAGAACGACATCCTCTTCCCCGCGGCCCAGCGCGAGGAGCAGCACTACAGCGAGGCCGCGCAGCTGGAGGAGCAGATGCCAGAGGCCTCGGAGGAGGCTCAGGGGAAGCAGCTCGACGCCATCAGCGAGAGGGAGAAAGAGGTGATATGCCATGTGGCCCGCGGCCTGCAGAACAAAGAGATAGCCGACAAGATGTGCCTTTCGATACACACCGTCACCACCTACCGGCGCAACATCGCCCAGAAACTTCAGATCCACTCCCCCGCCGGACTCACCATCTTCGCCATCCTGCACAATCTCATCGACATCCGGGAAATCAAGCTGCAGTAGTCGCGCTTCGCGCAAGTTCGAGGTTAAAGGTTAAAGGTTAAAGGTTAAAGGTTAAAGGTTAAAGAAAAAGGGTGGCTATAGGACTATAAAAAAAGTTAAAATATCCAATAAAAAAGGGATATTGGAGTTACTTATTTGTCATAATGCTATGAGAATTATGACTGCTGCTATTGCATTTTTAAGAAAAAAGAATTACCTTTGCGAGAATTTTTGGACTGAAACATGAGACAACTAAAAATCACCAAATCAATCACGAACCGTGAAAGCGCGTCGCTCGACAAATATCTGCAGGAAATAGGTCGCGAGGAGCTAATCTCCGTAAGTGAGGAGGTAGAACTTGCCCAGCGAATCAAGAAAGGAGACCATGCAGCTCTCGAGAAACTGACGAAAGCCAATCTGCGCTTTGTGGTTTCGGTTGCCAAACAATATCAGAATCAAGGCCTCAGCCTGCCCGACCTCATCAACGAGGGGAACCTGGGGCTTATCCGTGCGGCTCAGAAGTTTGACGAGACCCGCGGATTCAAATTCATCTCCTACGCCGTATGGTGGATCCGCCAGTCGATCCTCCAGGCCCTGGCTGAGCAGAGCCGTATCGTGCGTCTGCCCCTCAACCAGGTTGGATCGCTCAACAAGATCACGAAGGAGATGTCGCGTTTCGAGCAGGAGAACGAGCGCCGTCCGAGCACGGAAGAGCTTGCCGAGCGCCTCGACATGCCTGTCGACAAGGTGAGCGACACCATCCAGGTGAGCGGTCGCCACATCTCGGTCGACGCCCCCTTCGTGGAGGGAGAAGACAACTCGCTGCTCGACGTTCTTACCAACGACGACTCCCCCATGGCCGACGCCAGCCTCAACCAGGAGTCGCTCTCCAAGGAGGTTGACCGCGCCCTGCGCCAGCTCTACGACCGCGAGCGCGAGATCCTGAAGATGTTCTTCGGCATCGGTTGCCAGGAGATGACCCTCGAGGAGATCGGAGCCAAGTTCGACCTCACGCGCGAGCGCGTGCGTCAGATCAAGGAGAAAGCCATCCGCCGCCTCAAGGGGCAGAAGAGCAAGCTCCTGAAGAGCTACCTCGGAGAATAACAATCACACACCACACTCTAAAACGATAAATCCCATGGCAAAGAGACTACTTAAAGCAGCATCCTTTGTCGTGGGATTATTGTCTTTACTCCCCCTGCAGGCGCAGGGAGCCTCCGAAAAACGCGACACACTCTACACCCCCGAGATGGCCAGTCTGCACCCCGACAAGGGCCGCAGCCTTGGACTGTCGCACTTCACCTGGGGAGCCGAGATCGGTTCGTCGATCGACCTCACCAGCCACGACCTCTCCACGTTCGACCTCGACGTGCTCATAGGCTACAAGAACGCCTATCTGAAACTCCTCGGAGCCGGAGTGGGAGTTCACCGCTCCATCCATACCGGCAACACCTTCATCCCGGTCTACGGCGTGATCCGCACGAGTTTCACCTCCCGGCCGTCGCTCTGCTTCATGGACCTGCAGGCCGGCTATTCCTTCAACACCTTCTCCGGAGCCTCCACATTCGGCGACTTCACATGCTCGCTGGGTTGCGGCGTGAACTTCTCCCAGTCGCGCCGATGCAAGACCTACATGATCGTATCCGGAGGCTACCGCTACTTCAACGAGAACCACAAGTCGATAGCCAAACTCGACACGCGCTATATCTTTGTGGCGCGACTCGTGTTCGGCATCAATTTTTAGGTCGCTTCTCGAAGTTTAGAGGTTAGAGGTTAGAGAGGGGGGAGTTTGTAATACCCGAAATCGAAATCCATCCAAGACATCCTGAAAATGAGAAAATTTTTAGTAAAAACCATAACCGCATTGACACTTATGACAATAGTCGGAGAGGCTCAGGGAGCGGCATCCAATCCGCTCATCGACGGCCCTAAAGGACTTTACGGTACACTTCCCCTCTCGCAGCTTACAGCAGCCGATTTCGAGGAGGGAGTGATGGAGGGAATCCGCCTCCACAACCAGGAGATAGCAGCGATAGTTAACCAGCGGAGCGTGCCCACGTTCGAGAACACCATCGCCGCCCTCGACCGCTCGGGCATCGTGCTCAACCGTTCCGTGGCCGCCCTGTCGAACCTTGAGTCGGCTCTGGGCGACACGGTTCTGATGAACACCCTCGCCAAACTCACCCCCGTGCTTTCCGAGCACTCCACCGAGATAATGCTCAACCAGCCCCTGATGGAGCGCATCCGCCAGGTGCACGACAATATGGACAAGGACACCTCGCTCACCCCCGAGCAGCGTCGTCTCACCGAGAAGATCTATATGGAGTTCAAGCAGTCGGGAGCCCTGCTTCAGGGAGCCGACCGCGAGAAATACGGCAGACTGAACTCCGAGCTCTCCGATCTGAACGTGAAGTTCTCGCAGAACGTGTCGAACGCCCTTAAAGACAAGGAGCGCCGCATGTGGCTGGTGGAGAGCGACCTTGCGGGTATTCCCGAGAGCATCAAGACGGCCTACCGCGCCGCAGCAGCCGAGGCCCTGGCCGAGGAGGGTAAGGAGGATGACGGAACATCCTATCTCGTCACCATCTACCGACCCAGCTACGCCCCCTTCATGCAGTATTCCAGCCGCCGCGACCTGCGCGAGAAGCTCTACCGCCTCAACGGAGGAACGAACACCTCCGGGGAGTTCGACAACACCCAGATCCTCAAGGATATCGCCAACGTGCGCCTGGAGATGGCCAACCTTCTCGGCAACAAGAACTACGCCGAATACTCGCTGAAGACCACCATGGCCAAAGACCAGAACACCGTGACCGACTTCCTGGAGAACCTTCGCGTGAACTACACCGAACCAATGCGTCGCGAGATAGCCGAGATCGAGGAGTATGCCCGCCAGACCGAGGGAGCCGACTTCAAGCTCCTCCCCTGGGACTATTCCTACTGGTCGGACCGTCTGAAAAACGACCGCTACGCCTTCAACGAGGAGGAGCTCCGACCCTATTTCGAGCTCAACAACTCGATAAAGGGAGTGTTCGGACTCGCCACCCGTCTCTACGGCTACACGTTCAAGGAGAACGACAAGATCGACAAATACCACCCCGACGTGAGGGCATACGAGGTATATGAGGACAACGGCAACCTGCTCGGCATCCTCTACGCCGACTTCTTCTACCGTCCCGGCAAGAGCCCCGGCGCCTGGATGACCGAATACCGCACCGAGGTGAAAGACGACAACGGCAAGCGCGAGATACCGATCATCTCCATCGTGTGCAACTTCACCAAACCCGTGGGCAACGAGGCGGTTCTGCTCAACTCCGACGAGGTTGAGACCTTCCTCCACGAGTTCGGTCACGCGCTCCACGGCCTCTCCTCAGAGGCTACCTACGCTTCGGTGAGCGGTACGAACGTCGACCACGACTTCGTGGAGCTCTTCTCGCAGTTCAACGAGAACTATCTCACCGAGAAGGAGTTTCTCGACACCTTCGCCCGCCATCACAAGACAGGCAAGAAGATGCCCAAGGAGCTGATAGAGAAATTCGTGAAGGCATCGCAGTACGGCGCCGCCTACTCCACCATGCGCCAGCTTGGCTTCGGCTATATCGACATGGCCTACCACACGCTTGAGGAGCCCCTTCGCGCATCGGCCGACATCGAGAAATTCGAGGCCGAGGCCCTGAAACCGGTCCAGGTGTTCGAGCCCGTAGACGGTTGCGTGATCTCCACCTCCTTCGGCCATATCTTCTCCGGAGGATACGCCGCGGGATATTACGGCTACAAGTGGGCCGAGGCACTCGACGCCGACGCCTTCAAGGCCTTCAAGGAGACCGGCATCTTCAACAAGAAGACCGCCGACAAGTTCCACCACATGCTCCAGGCCGGGGACACCGTCGATCCGATGGAGCTCTACGTGGGATTCCGCGGAAAGAAACCGACTGTCGACGCCCTTCTCGAGCGCGACGGAATCAAGTGATTCGCTTCGCGAAGGTTAAAGGTTAAAGGTTAAAGAGGATAGTGGATTAAACATTCATTGATGAATAGCATATGAAGAGTAAAGACGAACTTATCGACGAGCTGCTCGAGCTCTCGTTTGCCGAGGATATCGGCGACGGCGACCATACAACACTGTCAACCATCCCGGCCGACGCCATGGGCCGCAGCCGCCTCATCATCAAGGAGGACGGTATTCTTTCCGGTGTCGACATCGCCGAGAAGGTGCTCCACAAGGTAGATCCCGACATCAAGATGGATGTGATGATCCATGACGGTGCGGAGGTGAAGAAGGGCGACATAGCCTTCACCGCCGAGGGGCGCGTGCGTTCGCTGCTGATAGCCGAGCGCACCATGCTCAACATCATGCAGCGCATGAGCGGAGTGGCCACGATGACCCGCCGCTATCAGGACGAGTTGAAGGGCCTGCACACCCGCGTGCTCGACACCCGCAAGACCACCCCCGGCATGCGCATGCTCGAGAAGGAGGCCGTAAAGACCGGCGGGGGCACCAACCACCGCATCGGACTCTTCGACATGATCCTGATCAAGGACAACCATATCGACTTCGCAGGAGGGATAGAAAAGGCCATCGACCGCGCCAACGAGTATTGCCGCGAGAAGGGTAAGGACCTCAAGATCGAGGTGGAGGTGAGAAGCATGGACGACATCCGCCGCGTGCTGGAGCATGGCGGCGTTGACCGCATCATGTTCGACAACTTCACCCCCGAACTCACCCGCGAGGCCGTGGCTCTTGTCGACGGCCGGGTTGAGACCGAATCGTCGGGAGGAATCACGCTGGAGAATCTCCGCGCCTACGGAGAGGCCGGTGTCGACTTCATCTCGGTCGGAGCACTGACCCACAGCGTCAAGGGCCTCGACATGAGTTTCAAGGCATTTTAGTCGCGCTTCGCGCGAAGGTTAAAGGTTAAAGGTTAAAGAAAGGGCGCTTCTGGGCGCCCTTTTTTATTTCGGTGTTTAGAAGGCGAACTGGATCACCGCTCCTATGCGGCGTGCGTCGCGGTTGGCGCCCGAGAAGTTCATTCTCCGGCCCCAGTCGAACTCCGCACCGATCATGGTGCGCGGAGTGGGATACCAGAAGAGGTTGACAGCAACAACTGGCCGTACTTATACTCGTCGGATTCCACCGCGCGGTTGGGGAGATAGCGCGTCTGACTCATGGTGACGCAGCTGTAGAGATTGGGGAGGAAGTTGTATTGCAGACCCACCGACCAGCCGTAGCTGTAGGGGGAATACATCGTTCCGGGACGGTCGGGATTGGGGACGAGGTCGTAGTTTCCGATCATCATGTCGCTCATCAGGTTGGTGTAGCCGCGACCGTAGCAGAGGGTGACGTAGGTGGTGAGGGGGCGGAATGGATGGGCCACCGAACTGAGCTGCAGTCCCCAGCCGGCCACGTTGCGGTTCTTGTCCTCCCGGAGGTTGCGGTAGGTCATGTTGTGATACATTGCCGAGAGGCGCACGTGCTGGCCGTCGGCCCACTGGAACTGGGCGAAAGCGTCGAAGTCGGGCAACCAGCTGCGCACCTTCGCCGTGGCTGAGTCGGTGAGGTTGTAGTTGGTTCCTGCCATGGAGCACTCCGCCGAGACGGCGAAGAGCCATTTCTTCTTCACCGTGGGCATATACCGGAAGAGCACGTTGACCGGGGCGATCTTGCTGGCGGGACCGTTGGCGTCGACCATGGGCACGATGGCCGAGGGGTCGGAGAAGGTGGAGGGGGCGTAACCGATGGTGAAGTCGCGGAACTGCGCGTAGGCCTTCTTCAGTCGGAAGTCGCGGCCCTGATATCCCGTGAAGTCGGCCTCGAGGTAGATCTGGTATTTACCGAACACCTTGTTGCGGCCGAGCACCCGGAAATAGAGGCAGCATCCCGAGGGGGTTGCTCCGAACTGGCGCACGTCGGTGGGCGATGCCGGTATGGGGATGAGGTATGGGGCGAAGGCCGACGAGGGGATGGCGCCTCCCCAGTCGTAGTAGGCGCGGAAGCGGGCCACGCCGCCGATGCCCATCGTCAGACCGGCGTTGCGGCTCATGAAGAGGAAGTAGGGGGCGGCGGGGTCGTCGTAGTGGCGGAACTGGTCGTAATAAAACGTGCCCATCTCCCGGCGGATGGAGTCGATGTATTGCTGCTTCTCGTCGTCGGTGGTCTTACCGTCGATGAATATCACCTTGTTGCTCTTCATGAGGCGGTCGATCTGGCGATCGACAAGCGAGCGGTTTTTCGACGTGACGCGTGCGATGACGATGGTGTCGCCCCTCTCGGCGGGAAGAAGAGGAGCAGGAGCGGAGACGGAGTCCTGGGCGACCGACATATTGATTCCGGCGGCGCAGAGCGCGGCCGCGAGCAGTGTGTTTCGATAGTTCATAGCGTAACCTTTATCATTATAACAAAGCAATAGTGAAAATTCATTAAATTATGCTTATATTTGCATAAAAAAGCAAACCGATATGGACAAGCAGCAACAGGGAGCGGCGAACCGCGAATGGGGAAAGATAGCGGAGGGACTGGCGCGCGACTACCTCTACTCCGAGGGGTATGTGATCCGCGAGACGGGTTGGTCAAGCGGTCCCGGCATCGAGATCGACATCGTGGCGCAGAAGGATAAGACCATCGTGTTTGTGGAGGTGAAGGCCCGCAGCGGGGAATGGGGGGATCCGCTGGACGCCGTCGACATGAAGAAGCGGCGGAAGATGGTGAAGGGTGCCGACAAGTATATGGAGAATTTCCCCTTTCCGTATGAGTATCGGTTTGACATCATCACCTACACAGGCAACGAGCAGAACCATGTGCGCGAGCACATCGAAGACGCGTTCCTGCCGGGCGTGAACGGGGAAATAAGGTAGTAGGGTTAACGGGCGCGGAATTGGGAGAGGGTTATGGCGGTTGCGATGGCCACGTTCAGCGATTCGCCGTGGTCGGGAGTTGCCGGAGGTATGTTTAGGGGACGCGTTATCAGCTGGCGGATTGGGGCGGAGATGCCGTTGCCCTCGTTGCCCATGATTATGAGTCCGCCCACCGACAGATCCGCGTGGAATATGTTCTCCCCCTCGAGCAGAGTCCCGTATACCGGCATGGCCGGGTTCTCCCCTATCACCCGGGCCAGATCGGCATAGACCACGCGGACGTGGCCCAGCGAACCCATCGTGGCCTGCACCACCTTCGGGTTGAACACGTCGACCGTGTCGCGCGAGGCGATGATGGTGAAGACCCCGAACCAATGGCAAGTGCGGATTATCGTACCGAGATTTCCCGGATCCTGCACGCCGTCGAGCATCAGATAGAGCCGGTCGGGATCGAGTGGCTCCATCCGCTCCTCCTCCTCCGGAAGATGGAACACTCCTATGAGAGTCGGCGGGGTGGTGAGGTTGGAGATCTTCCTCATCTCCTGCTCCGAGGCCTCCATCACAGGCGCCTGGCAAGGGGGAAGGGAGACGTCGGCACCCTTCAGCACAACGAGGGCCGACGGGAGGTAGGAGGCGAGGCAGTCGGCCACGCCCTTCTCACCTTCCACGATGAAAAGACGGTGCTTGCGGCGCATCTTGGCCGAAGAGAGCGAGGAGAAGAGCTGAAGCTTCGATTTGGATAGTTCCACTGCTTGTTTAGTGTTTAGGGTTTAGTGTTTAGCGAGGGGAAGATACGGGGCTTTTTGGGGAGCCGCGGCGCAAAAATAATAGAAAGTTGCGATAAATTCGGCAAATCCGCAAGGAAATTCGCATTTTTTATGTAAATTTGCGTGGAATGTGGTTTTCAGAAAGACTCACCTGAAAATCGGGTGCAACTTACTGCATATTTTATATAGAAATTAGAATATAACCATGAAATATATCGGAGCCCATGTGAGTGTGCAGGGTGGAGTGGAACAAGCTCCGCTAAATGCCGCCGCCATCGGAGCGAAGGCATTCGCCCTTTTCACCGGTTGGAGTTCGCGCTGGTCGAGCAAGCCGATCTCCGCGGAGAAGGCCGAGGCCTTCCGCCGGAACTGCGAGGCCGGCGGCTACACACCCGAACTGATCCTCCCCCACGACAACTTCCTGATCAACCTCGGGTCGCCCGATCCGACGAAGCTCGCCATGTCGCGCAAGTCGTTTCTCGAGGAGATGCAGCGTTGCGAGGCGTTGGGACTGACGATGCTCAACTTCCATCCCGGTTCGCATCTCAACCAGATGGAGGAGGATGCATGTCTCGACCTGATAGCAGAGAGCATCAACCTCACGCTCGAGCAGACCTCGGGAGTGACGGCCGTGCTGGAGTCGACGGCGGGACAGGGGAGCAATCTCGGTTACCGCTTCGAGCATCTGGCGCGCATCATCGACCATGTGGAAGACAAGAGCCGCGTGGGAGTATGCGTCGACACCTGCCATGCCCATTCGGCCGGGTTCGACCTTGCCGACGAGGAGGGATACCGGAAGACGTGGGAGGATTTCGACCGCATCATCGGCGCCCACTATCTGCGCGCTCTCCATCTCAACGACAACAAGCGGACCTTGGGTTCGCGCATCGACCGCCACGAGGAGATAGGAAAGGGCACGCTGGGCGAGGAATTCTTCATCAGGCTGGTGAACGATCCCCGCTTCGACAACATGCCCCTCATCCTCGAGACCCCCAACGAGGAGGCGTGGAAAGAGGAGATAGCATGGCTCTATTCGCAGATTAGAGAGTAAGGAGTTAAAGAGTTAAGGAGTTAAAGAGTTAAAGAGTTAAAGAGTTAGAGAGTTAGAGAGTTAGAGAGTTAGAGAGTTAAAGAGGGGGAGGGGGATTCCTTATAGAAATTTGAAACATAAACTTAAAATAAATTCATGAGAACTAAACCCGATTTAGGATTTTGGAAGCTTTGGAACCTATCGTTCGGCTTCTTCGGGGTCCAGATCGCCTATGCGCTTCAGAGCGCGAATGTGTCGCGAATCTTCACGACCATCGGTGCCGACCCCCACGACTTGAGTTATTTCTGGATTCTGCCCCCGCTGATGGGTCTGGTGGTTCAGCCCGTGGTGGGTATGGCCAGCGACAAGACCTGGACGCGTTTCGGACGCCGTCTCCCCTATCTGATCGCCGGAGCACTGGTGGCTGTGGTCGTGATGTGCCTGCTCCCCAACGCCGGAAGCTTCCACTTCACCGTAAGTTCGGCCATCCTCTTCGGACTGGTGGCGCTGATGCTGCTCGACACCTCGATCAACATGGCCATGCAGCCTTTCAAGATGCTTGTGGGCGATATGGTCAACGAGAAGCAGAAGGGTCTGGCCTATTCGATCCAGTCGTTCCTCTGCAACGCCGGTTCGATCGTGGGCTATATCCTGCCGATGCTTCTCGTATGGTTCGGACTTAAGAACACCGCCCCCACGGGAGTTGTTCCCGACACTGTGATCTGGTCGTTCTATATCGGTGCGGCGGTTCTGCTGCTTTGCGTGATCTATTCCTTGATAAAGATCAAGGAGTGGCCTCCGAAGCTCTACAACGAGTATAACGGCGTGGTGGAGAAGGCAGGCAAGAAGGAGAAGACCAACGTGGTGAAGCTCCTGAAGAACGCCCCCTCCACGTTCTGGACCGTCGGCCTCGTGCAGTTCTTCTGCTGGTTTGCCTTCCTGTTCCTCTGGACATACGCCACCAACACCGTGGCTCACAACGCATTCCACACACCCGAGACAACGAGCTACACAGGCATCTCGTACGACGGCAAGGACATCGCCGGCAAGTATATGATCGCCAACGACACGATCATGCTGATCGACCACGGCAAGAAGACGAGCGACTTCCTGGAGACCCACCAGGGACCCTTCAAGCTCACCACTGCCGACATCGCCAACAAGCAGGCCGACGGCACCTACGACATGAGCGACGCCCAGAACTTCGAGATCGCCAACGCCGCCGACTGCAAGTACACCACCAAGACCGTTCTCGACTCCTCGTCGTCGCAGTACAACGCAGCCGGAAACTGGGTGGGACTCCTCTACGCCGTGCAGGCTCTGGGTTCGGTGGTATGGGCAGTGATGCTCCCCCGCTTCCGCAGCCGCAAGTTCAGCTACACGCTGAGTCTGCTGCTCGGTGCCGCAGGTTTCATCATGACGGCATTCTGCACCAACCAGTATCTTCTCTTCGTGGCCTTCATCCTTATCGGATGCGCATGGGCAGCGATGCTGGCATGGCCGTTCACGATCCTCACGAACTCCCTGCATTCGGGTAATATCGGAGCATATCTGGGCTTGTTCAACTGCACCATCTGCGTTCCGCAGATCGTGGCCGCACTCGTGGGCGGCTGGATCCTGACGCTGCTCAGCAAACCGGGTCAGCTGGCTCCGGAGTATCTGATGATGCTCGTGGCGGGTATATCGCTCGTGATCGGATCCTTCTGCGTCTTCTTCATCAAGGAGGGGAAAGGAAAGAAGGAGGCCCCGGTAGAGACCCCCGTTGTCAGCGAGGAGATCTAAGCGAAACAGACAGACAAACAGAACGCGCGGAACCAGCCGGTTCCGCGCGTTTTCTTATTCCTCCGTTTACTTATTCCTCCGCGAGGGTCGGGGTTATGGCTGGGAGGTCGCTGTCGGGGTCGGTTGTGACTCGGGCGGCGGGGCGGCCTGAATAGGCGTTGTCGCGCATCTTGGCCAGCGAGCGGATGTATTTGCGGAGACTCGCCACCATCTCGCGCGTCTCCTGGAGCATGTTGAGATAGACGTAGAGCACGATGATCTGCTGCTGGTCGTCGTCGCGGATGCTCTGGTAGAGGTGGTGGTAGGTGTCGGAGATCTGGTCTTTAATGCGGTCGCAGTGGAGCCGCACCATGTTTACCGTCGACTCGCATTCGAGATTCATCATGTCGAGCGTGTCGTTGAAGAGGATGGTCACCTCGGTGCGGATCAACTCGTAGTTCTCCACATACTCCTGGGGCAGCGGGAGGAAATTCCCCTGGGTATGCTCCTTGCAGATCTCCGTGATGCGGCGCAGGTTGTAGAGAATCGACATGCAGCAGTTGTTGCCGAGATAGAACCATGTGGTCTTCTCCAGGGCGGTCTCGCGGGGGAGACGGCGCAGGCAGAGCGTCTCCTTGCGGCGGTCGTTCTTGAGGCGCAGTTTCTCCTCCTGGAGTTTCTTGTCGAGTCGGGAGAGCGTGCCGAGGTCCTCCTTGCGGAACGCCTCGGTGACGGCTCGGAAACTCTCCTCGGCCAGCAGCAGGAAGCGCTGCTGCTTCTGGGTGAGATAAGCGAGGAAGTCGGGCCAGACCGTGTTGCGGTCGGGATTTGCGAGAATCTTCCTGAAGAGTTCGTCGCCGCTATTCTCCTGCTCGGCTTTCTTCTTGAAGCGGCGGTTGCTGGCTATGATGAAGGCCACGGTGGCCAGAGCGAGGAGAATCATCACCCACCGGCCGCCGTAGTGCATGGCCAGCACGATGATGCCGGCGCCGAAGAAGGCCACGATGGCGGTGAGAAACCACCCCCCTATCACCGACATCACGCCCGTGATGCGGAACACGGCGCTCTCTCGACCCCAGGCGCGGTCGGCGAGCGACGTACCCATCGCCACCATGAAGGTGACGAATGTGGTGGAGAGGGGAAGTTTGAGCGATGTGCCCATAGCGATCAGCGCACCCGCCAGCACCAGGTTGACCGAGGCGCGGACGAGGTCGAACGATGCTCCCTGGTCCATGATTGTCTCGTCGACGTTGAAGCGGCGGTTGAACCAGCGGCGCACCCTCGCGGGAGTTATCCTGCGCACGAACTCGATCACCGACATCGAACCCCTCACCAGGGCGCGGGCCAGGCGCGAGGCACCGAACATCTCGTCGCCGCCGCCCTGGCTGCCGAGACCGACCTCCGTCTGCGACACGCGCTGGGCCTTGCGCGAGGTGGCCAGCGCCACCACCATTATCACTCCGGCGCCGACGAGAAACCATATCGAGGTGTCCGACGGAGCGTTGAGCGAGTTCATCATGAAGCCCGTGGAATCGCCGGCGCCGTTGGCAAGATAGTCCTGATAGGAGGCGAAGCCAGTGAGGGGCACACCGATGAAGTTCACCAGGTCGTTGCCCGCGAAGGCCATCGCCAGGGCGAATGTGCCCATGAGCACAATCACCTTCAGCACGTTGACGCCGACGGCGTGGAGAAGCTGCATCAGCAGCGTGAAGCCGACGAAGCAGCAGGAGAGGATCACGAGAGAGTGGCGGTTGATCCAGTCCATCACCTCGGGCGTCATGAAAGTGAGGTCGCGCATTCCCTTGATGAGGAGGAAATAGACGATCGCAGTGGCGCAGACGCCGCCGAAGATACCGATGTTCCATTTCAGGCGCGTCTTATAGTTGAAGGTGAAGACGGTGCGGGCGAGAAACTGCACGACCGTACCGAACACGAAGGCCACGGCCACCGAGAGGAAGATTCCGAGGATCACGGTGAGGGCCTTCTCCGTGTTGAGCAATTCGCTGAAACCGAGATCGGTGGTGTCGGAAGCCATCTTGATGATGGCCACGACGAAGGTGGCGCCGAGCAGCTCGAACACCATCGAGACCGTGGTGGAGGTGGGCATGCCGAGATTGTTGAACACGTCGAGGAGGATGATGTCCGTCACCATCACCGCCATGAAGATGCAGATGAGGTCGTAGAAGGAGAAATGCTCCGGGCGGAAGATGCCGTGGCGGGCGATGTCCATCATGCCGTTGCTCATTGCGGCGCCGATGAAGACGCCAATCGAGGCCACGATAAGGATTCTCTTGATGGGGGCGGCCTTGGAGCCGATAGCGGAATTGAGGAAGTTTACAGCGTCGTTGCTCACGCCGACCGAGAGGTCGAACACTGCGAGCAGGAAAAGGAAGATGATGACGCAAAGAAAAATAATATCCATATTGTCTTCTTGGGTCTAATTCTTAAACAAGCGAGGCAAGATGTAAGTTTTTTCTCGGAGCTCTCGCCGAGAAGACACGACTCAGAGTTCTCGGAGTTCTCGGAGTACTCGGAGTACTCGGAGTTCTCGGAGTTCTCAGAGTTCTCAGAGTACTCAGAGTTCTCGGAGTTCTCGGAGGGAGAATTATTTTTGGCATTATGGTAGAATAATCGGATTTTTTGCGTAATTTTGCAACTTAAATCCTCGCTTTTCGTAATGCTATGGACAGAATCAATGATTTCTTTACGCTACTGAATTCCTATCTCTGGGGATGGCCGATGATCATCCTCCTTCTCGGAACCCATATATTCCTTACAATCCGTCTGCGTTTCCCGCAGCGCAAGATCCTCACGGCCATCCGACTGAGCGTGAGCAAAGACAACAAGGCCTCGGGGGATGTGAGCCAGTTCGGCGCCTTGGCCACGGCACTGGCGGCGACGATCGGTACGGGTAACATCATCGGCGTGGCCACCGCCATCGCGCTCGGTGGACCCGGTGCGGTGCTCTGGTGCTGGCTCACGGGAGTGTTCGGACTCTCCACGAAATATGCCGAGGGACTTCTGGCCATCAAGTACCGGGTGAAGACCCGTGAGGGGAAGATGCTCGGTGGACCGATGTACGCCCTCGAGCGCGGACTGGGGATGAAATGGCTGGGGGTGCTTTTCGCGCTCTTCGCCGCCCTGGCTTCGTTCGGAATCGGTTGCACGGTCCAGTCGAACGCCATCGCCACGCTCGGCTCGGAGACGTTCGGGATAGAGCCCTGGATCACCGGACTGGTAGTCACCGCTCTGGCTGCTGCCGTTCTTCTCGGCGGCGTCCGCTCGATAGCCCGCGTGTGCGGGATGCTGGTGCCGTTCATGGCGGTGCTCTATGTGGCGGGCTGCATCTATATCCTCTGCGTCAACGGCGCTTTCCTCGTGCCGGCGCTGAAGCTGATAGTCGATTCCGCCTTCTCTCCGGCAGCTGCCGGAGGCGGCCTGGTGGGCGCCACGATCATGATGGCGGCGCGGTTCGGCATCGCCCGCGGACTCTTCTCCAACGAGGCGGGAATGGGTTCGGCGCCGATAGTGGCCGCCGCCGCACAGACGCGCAATCCCGTGCGCCAGGCCCTGGTGTCGGCCACGGGAACGTTCTGGGACACGGTGGTGATATGTGCGCTGACGGGTCTGGTGATCGTGAGCAGCATCATCGCCTATCCCGACATCAGCTATTCCGACGGTGCGGCGCTGACGAAGGCCTCCTTCTCGAAAATCCCTTATATCGGGGAGGCTTTGCTGACGTTCGGACTCTTCACCTTCGCCTTCTCCACCATTCTGGGATGGAGTTATTACGGCGAGAGGGCCGTGGAGTATCTTAAGGGACGGAAATGGATGCTGGGTTACCGCTGGCTCTATATCGCGGCGGTGTTCGCGGGGGCCGTGATACAGCTCGACATCGTGTGGAATATCGCCGACAGCATGAACGCTCTGATGGCGATCCCGAATCTGGTGTCGCTGCTTCTGCTGAGCGGCGTGGTTGTAAAGGAGACGCGGAAGTATCTGTGGACGAACAACCTCGACGCCGACATGGAGGAAGAGGTGCCGCAAGCCGCGGGAGCGGCGTAGGGGGTGGAGGTTAAAGGTTAAAGGTTAAAGGTTAAAGGTTAAAGGTTAAAGGTTAAAGGTTAAAGCGGGCGAAGCCCGCAAAGCCGCGGAGCGGCGTAAGATTTGAGCCCCCGGTGGAGATGATTGATGGAGCGCA
>X378_Fat_Sand_Rat__coassemble_26_pt1 | contig 31499 bp, 25 predicted proteins | sample X378_Fat_Sand_Rat__metabat2_low_PE_004 | metagenome-assembled genome bin X378_Fat_Sand_Rat
CGATTTTTTTGCTCCACCGTGGGCTCAAATCTTACGCCGCTCCGCGGCTTGCCATCCGGCAGCCTTCGTCCAAACTGCCGGGTTTGCAAGCAAACCCGGCTCCAATTTATCTAAACGGCCCGCTCCGCGGCCGCGGCTCAATGATTGTACCGGTTCATGGCGAAGTCGGGGCCGGAGAGGCAGAAGGCTTTCACACAGTCGGCGGCCTTCTTCAGCAACTCGGGCAACTCCTTCCGCTCCTCGGGCGGGAATTTCCCCAACACGAAATTGATCTGCGCCCCGCGGGCGAAGTCATTCCCCACACCGAACCGCAGGCGCGCGTAGTTCTGCGTGCCCAATTGCTCGTTGATGTTCTTCAAACCGTTGTGACCCGCGTCACTGCCCGACTTGCGCAGACGGATCGTACCGAACGGCAGCGCCAGATCGTCGACCACCACCAGCAGATTCTGCAGAGGCAGCTTCAACTGGTTCATCCAATAACGCACCGCCTGACCGCTCAGGTTCATGAACGTGCTCGGTTTCAGCAACACCAGTTCGCAGTTCTTCACCTTGACGATGGCCATGTCGCCGTAACGCTTCGACTGGAACGCCACACCCGCCTCCTCGGCCAGAGTGTCGGCCACCATGAACCCCGCGTTGTGGCGGGTGTCGACATATTCGGGGCCCATGTTCCCCAGACAAGCTATCAGGAATCTTTTCATATCGTCACTCTGAGGCGGCGGAAACTTCTCTTCCCCGCCAAATATCTTCTTTATCCAATTCATATAACACCCCTATTTAACTAAATACTTAAAACTCCCCACATAAAAACCTCTCTAACCTCTAACCTCTAACCTCTAAACAAACAAGGCATCACGCCCGAAGACGCGATGCCTGTGATTGTGTCTAGCCTTAAGCCGGAGCTGGATTAAGCCTCGCTGGCTGCCTTGGCCTGAGCACCACGTGCGGCACGTGTGAGCTGTACGGCGCAGACAACGGCGTTCTTGGCGTTCATGAGCTCCAGACCCTCGAAGTGAAGGTCGCCCACTGCCATCGACTTACCGAGCTGGAGGTCGTCGACGTTGATCACCAGACGCTCGGGGATCTTGTCGTAAGTGGCTTTCACTTTCAGCTTGCGCATCGAGAGAGTGAGCTTACCACCGGCTTTCACACCGGCTGCGTGACCCTCGATCTGAACAGGCACCTCCATCACGATGGGCTTCTCGGGATAAACCTGGAGGAAGTCGATGTGGAGAAGGGTGTCTTTTACGGGCTGGAACTGGAGGTCTTTCATCACGGCCTTGAGCTCCTTGCCGTTGAGGGTGAGGTCGATCTCGAAGATGTCGGGAGTGTAGACGAGCTTGCGCACATCCTCTGCCTTCACAACGATGTCGGTGGTGATCATACCACGCTTCTCATCGAGCTCAACCACTTTCTGGCCTTTCTCGAGTTTACCCTTGAAAGGAAGCTCCACGAGGGCGCCACCGTTGATCACTGCGGGAATCTTACCCTCCTTGCGGAGAGCCTTCACCGACTTCTTGCCTACCACCTCGCGGGGCTCGGCTGCTAATTTAAATGTCTTCATTTTCTTTTTGGTTTGTGTTACTCAAAATAAGTTTGCTCCGAGGGTCGAATTGCCCGGGAAGCCGGCGCCTCGCGGGACGCCAACGAATTTCCCATCACACGATTTGCTCAAAAGCGCCGCAAAGTTAATAAAATTCTATCACTCTTGCAAGTGTTTAGTGTTTAGTGTATAGTGTTTAGTGGGGGTTAGAGGTTAGAGATTAGAGGTTAGAGAGGTTTTGAGTTTAAGAGATTGGAGTTTTCATCTGAAAAAATCGGGACTCTCCGGCATTGCGGAAAGTCCCGAATTTATTATCGGAGAACTCGGATTATTTCACTATCACTTTTGCGGTGCGGGCGCCGGCTCTTACCACGTAGATGCCGGCGGGGAGGCGGATCTCCGTCTTGTCGGCGCAGTTCACTCTGGCCATGACGCGGCCGGAGATGTCGCTCACCGTCGCCGTCTCTCCTGCCATTCCGCGCATCTCGATTCCTCCTTCCCTCACTGCTATGGCTGCCTTGCCTGCCTGCAGGGCGCTGACGCCGGTGGGCATCGTCACGTTGCTGGCCTGGCTCTCGCCGTCGCTGTAGACTGCCGTCAGGAAGTAGCCGCCGCTGCTGTCGGTGCGTCCCTTCGGTGCGGGAATCAGATAGCTGGTGGCGTCGGCGGGGATGATCTCCTCGTTGACGCGGCCGGTGGAGGTGTGGTAGAGGTTATAGCCGAGGAATGCGTTCTCCACGTTCTCCTTCACCGAGATATTGTCAACCCAGAGTGCGGAGGCTATCGACATGTTGGTGGTGAAGTGAACGGCGATATACTTGGCTTCGGCCGGGATTCCCTCGAATGTCTGCATCGCCATGGTCTCGCCGGGACGGAAGTCGCCGCTGTATACGTTCGACTTCTTGCTGGCCACCAAATGGGTGAAGGCCGTGGCGGGAGATGCGGGATCGTAATCCTCCGTGGCGTAGAGCACTTCGTAGGTATACTCGTAATAAGAGGTGGAAACGGTCTTGGTGGCGATCATGAAACTGAGCGTGAGCGTATTGTCGCTGCCCGAGCCGACAATCTCCGGGGAGATGAGCCAGTCGTCCTGCTGCTTGTAGGCTCCCAGCGTCAGACCGATGCACTTCGTGCCGTCGAGACCCGTGGGCTTGTAGGGGCTTTCCACCACGTTGAACTCCGAACCGGAGGTGGTGTAGTAAGTGCCGCCGGAGGTGTCGCCGTCGAGGTCGATGCTTACGAAACCGTCGAACGGGCCTGTGGCGCCGTCGGCATAATCCTCGAACGATGTGCCGAGCGAGACGGGCTTCTTCGTGGCGTCGGCTGCGGGAGTCCAGGAAACGGTTATCGACCTGTCGCTGTTGGTGACGGCGGTGAGCTCGGTCGGCGCGGCGCCGGTGGAGTAATCCATCGCAACGACTGCACTGTCGCTGTTGTTGTCTTCTACGGTGTCGCAGATTCCGTTAACCGAAGCGTAGAACACGGGCATCTCGGACTCGCGGGCCTCAAAGGTGGTCACGGGAATCGTCACCTCGAACCTGGCGGAGCCGAGCGCGGGGATGTCGACGCTCTCGATTGTGGGCGTCTTTCCATCGAAGGGAGAACTCAGGCTCACGCTCCAATCGGAGGCGGGAATGTCGATACTTCCGTTGTTGGATACCGTCACTCCGAGTGTTAGGTCGCTTCCGACCTTCACGCTCTCGGGCGCGCTCAGTTTGACGGAAAGGTCGTAGTCGACTACGTTGAATATGCGCACGTTGTCGATATAGATGTTGTGGCCGTAGTCGGAGATTGCGGTGAGCGAAACCCTGTAGGTTTTGCATGGCGAGTACAGGTAGTTGTCGAGATTGAACACAAATTTCTCCCACACGTCCTGATCGCCTGTGACATTGGCCACGGCGCCGTCGACCTGAGTCCATGCGCCGCCGTCGCGCGACACTTCAACCTGCACCCGATCGTTTCGGGAGTTGTCGGAATGGCAGAGCCAGAACTCCACTACCTTGGAGATTTCCTGCTCGTTAACGAAGGGCGGCGTGATGAGACGGGCGGAATTGCCGCTGCTGGCCGACCACGACTCATAGTAAGCCATGCCGCCGTCGCCGTCTTGAGGCGCGGGGTTCGGCTTCTGGGTGGCGCGGGTGTCGGTGGCTTTCCACAAGGTGGTGCCGTTGACGGCCTCGGTGGTCCAATACTCACCCAGCGACGCCTCGGCGAAGGAGTCGGTGAAGGGAAGCGGAAGAGTGCCTATCTTGATCTCTGCGCTCTCTGCGGGCTGCGACGGGGCGCCGTCGTGGAAAGCAACGACAGAATATTTCAGCGTGCGGAGGCCCTCGAATTCAAACAGATCGTCGTAGGTTCGGAGGGGAGTCAGCTCGCTCACAGGGCCGGGAGAGCCGTCCAGAATCTGAGTCACCTGATAGGAGAGTTTGGAATAGTCGAGTGTCGAACCGTTCTCTCCCGCTACGGGCTCGTCCCAGGTGACGCGGTAACCTCCTTCTATCTCCTCTACGGCGATGTTTGTAACCGGCAGGGGGCAGTCATGGCCGATATATGTGGTGAGCGAAGCCGCGTCGCCTACATCCTCCCCCTTCGAGACTGTCACCAGATATGTAACGTGGCCGAGCGGGGGCATCGCGTCGGTGTAGCTTACATCCATACCGGGAGTGCCGCGTCCGGTAGTGACGAGGTCGTTCTCCGAGTAGCGGTAGATGCGGTAAGTGAGGTTGCCCGAGAGCTCGTCGCCGCTCTTGGTTTTGGTGGGCAGCGTGAAATAGAGGGTCGCTCCGGAATAGTCGGATGTGGGGAGGGCGTAGAAATTGGTAACCGTGGCCGGTACTGCCGACGTTCCCATGTTGACTATCTTGGTCTTGTAGAGACTCAGGGCGTTGCCCACTCCGCGGAAGGAGAGGCGGTAGGTGCCCGATGTCTCCACGGTGAAGTCGAGCGTCTTCTCCTCGCAGCTCGACGAGGCTGCGTAGGGAATCTCGGAGAGCACCTTGATCTCCGTATAGTTCTCGATGTCGTCGCCGCTGCCGAGACCTATATGGAGTTCGGCGGTCTTGCCGTAGGTGTAGGCGGCCGCCGACGTCTGGATCTCGTAGAGCACGCCGGCCTGGAGCTCAAGCTCGGGCGTTACGAGATAGTCGTCGTAGTAGGGCTCCGTGACCTGATAGTCGTACATATACGGATATTCGCCGTATCCGCTGAAGGTCCACGCCGGGTCGCGGTCGTAGGCGTAGCATGCCTTGGTGCAATTGTTGTAGTTGGTGCTCGACGAGAAATCAAACACCACCTCCCCCTGCCCCATCATGGGGAGGGAGAGGAAGGCAATTGCCGCCAGCGTCAGAAGTTTGTGTCTCATAACAGTCTCGTTAGGCGGTTGTAGTTGGAAGTCTTATTCGTGAACCGGGCGCACCTGCACGCCTCCGGCTTTCGAGAAATAATCGATCTTGGCGGCGTCGAAGCCATAACCCGAGCGGATGAACTTGAGCACGGTGCAGTTGTCGATCATCTTGTTGCCCAGATAGTTCGTGCGGGTGTCGGCGTTGCCGGTCATATAGTAGCCGTGCTCGTTGCTGGAGCGGGGCGCACCTTTGTAGGTCATGAAGCCGTAGGCGGGCAGGAAGATGGAGTTTCCGTTCGGACCGGTCACGGTGTAGCCGGTCGTCGTGGCGGTCCAGGTGCACTGGTCGAGAAGTTCCTGCATCTCCTCCTGGGTGGGAAGGCGCCAGCCGTCGCCCCAGAGGGTCTTGGCCACGTCGTAGTCGGTGTCGGAGATCTGGTCGCCGATCTCTACGATGCTGTCGGTGAGGGGATCATACCATTTGTAGTTGTAGGTGTGGGAATACTGCTTCGTGGCGGTCTCGCCCCAGCAGTAGAAGTTGCCCTTGCCCGAACCCGTGGAGGCGCCGATGTTGAAGGGAGCCCACTTCACGCTCAGACCCAGGTCGACGGGCTCGGAGGGGATCACGGTGATGTCCTTGGGCTGCTCGGGCACATCGCCGTAGACGGCGCGGACCGAGAAACCGACCTCGGGATAGTCGTAGCCGTCGGCCGACTGGTTCATCGCGTCGAGGTTGGCGCGGTAGTTGCGGCACTCGGAGGTGATGTCGTCCTGCTCGTACTCGCTCGACGTCCAGTAGAAGCAGCCCGTCTGGTCGTGGGTGTGGTCGGCGTCGACCATATTGCCGGCGGCCGGGAGGAAGATGGTGTTGCCGTTGATCTTCGATGTGGCCTGCATACCTGCCACGCCGTTCTCCGTAACCCATTTCCAGGTGCAGTTGGTGATCAGCTCGGTCCATTCCTTATGTGTGGGCACGCGCCACTTGTCGCCCCATTTCACGTGGGCCACGTCGTAGTTCGTACCGGTGAAAGTCGCGCCGAGTTTGAAATATTTCTCCCATTCGTCGCAGTCCCAGTCGTTGTAGTCGGGATAATACCACTTGTAGTTGAGCAGAGTGTACTCGGTCTTGGGCTCGATCTCGCCGTAGGCGTAGAAGTTGCCGTATTCTTCCGGTTTGGTGGCGCCCATGTTGTAGGAGGCCCACATCACCGACAGTCCCATGTCAACCATCTGGTCGCCTGTTTCAGGCACGTCGCCCACCTCCTCGAAGGTGAGCTTCACCATGTCGGTGACCTTCACAAGTTCCGAGCGACCGTCGGCGTAATGGATGCGCATCATTTTTGTATCCGCATTTGCGGTGAGGATGCCGGCCACTGCCAGCATGCCGAGAAGTATCGTTTTTTTCATAGAGTGTCAGAGTGTGATTTTAAAGCTGTTTTTATTGATTTTCACGACGTAGAGGCCCTTCTGGAGGAGACGGCGCTCCACGGAGCATTCACCCTCGCAGTCGGAATGGAACACGCGACGGCCGTCGAGGGAGTAGACATCCACCGCGCTGCGGGCCGGAAGATTGGAGATTTCTAGTGCGGCCTGGGTGAGGCGGACGGTGACGTCGCTCTTCCGAAGCGTCGTCACGGCACTCTCGGTGGGAAAGTCGATGCTCTCCACCTGGTCGAAATCGAATGTCACGGGGTCGGCGGCCGCAAGGCTCGTCACCTGGAGCTTGTCGCCGGCGAACTGCACCTCCGGAGCGTCGGAGAAGAGAAACTGCATCTGCTCTCCCCCTACCGTGGTGACGCGCACGGCCGTCGGTTCCACGGCGTAGCTCGCCGCGCAAACCACCAAGGCTCCCAACATCATCAGGAATTTTTTCATAAGGTATTCTTTTTTAAAATTCTGCAATATGAGTTTGATTCAAATCCTTTTTACAAAGCAACCTTCCAATAGCTGGAATCTATATCTTCTGTATAAGAAACAAATAAAATCGCTTATTTGCTCTTATAGTTGCAAATTAAGCGATTTTATCCGTTTTTTCAAAATTTTTTCCACTCATTCTTTGCCGCAGAGGGCTTTGAGGCGGCAATAGCTGCAGTCGTCGGGTCGACGTGTGGGCTGGAACGGAATCTCGTCGTCGAAAATCTCGGTGAGGGTCTCGTCGAGTCTCGCGTCGAATTCATCCTTCAGCTGCAGATGGCCCGAAATCGGTTTGCCGCAGTATTTCACGGGCGTCTCGGCCTCTCCCTGCTCCATTTTGTTGGCGTCGTAGATGGCCAGCGCGATGTCGCCGGGGTCTATTCCCTCCTCCTCTTTCATCCTGCCGGCGAGGAAGTCGGCGTAGAGAAGCAGCTGGAAGATGTTGCCGGCATTGCGGTTGTCATCCGACTTGTCCGCCTTATGGAAAATGGCCTCCATCGACTTCGCCACCATATTCACCGAACCGGTCTTATAGTCCACGATCCTCACCTCGCCATCTTTCTCGTCGACGCGGTCGAGGGCGTAGCGCATGTTGACCATCTCCCCCTTCCGGCCGAAGGGATATCGCAGAGTGCCCTTGATCTCGGTGCCGATGATGTTGAAGGGGGTGCGCTTGCGGTCGTATTCCAGCACTTTCGCCACCTGCTTCTCCAGGCGGTCGGCCACGAGTCTTGCGGCTCCCGAGAGGGGTCGGTCGATCTTCTCCTCGGGGAGATGGAAATGCTCTTTGTTGACGGCGCGGGTCATGGCGCGCCGCAACAGCGAGCCCTCCTTCCGCGTTCTCCACTCGCCCACGATGCGGTAGATATAGTCGGCGGTGATGTGGATGCGCTCCTTGAGATATTTGTTGCGCAGTTCCTCCTGAGGCACATAGAGTGTCTCCATCACGTTGTGGAAGATGTTTCCCTGGGTGATGGGGTCGATATATTCCGAGGGCTCGGGATCGTCGTTGATGCCGCACACCGTGGAATAGTAGAACTGCACGGGGCAGTTGAGGTATTTCTTCAGCGCCGAGGCCGAGAAGTTGCGGCCGCTGTCCTTGCGGAGGAAGTCGCTGAGCTGGGCCACCACCGTGGGGTTCTTCTCCACCTCCTGCGCCTCGGGGCGCTTCACGTCGATCTCGAAGCGGAACGCCTCCTCCTTGGCTCGGCCGCGGGCGTGGAGCAACTCCAGCTGGGAGAGGAAGCGCGACTTGCCGCCACTGCGCATCCCCTCGCCGGCGCGGGCGTCGTAGATGAGCGTCACGTCGGAGGCGCGCGAAAGCAGGCGGTAGAAATAATAGGCGTAGAGGTTTTCCGACTGGTAGGATATCGGCAGTCCGTAGCCCACGCGGAGCTTGTCGGGGATGAAGGTCCGCTTGCTGGCCTTGCGGGGAAGGATGGAGTCGTTGAGCGAGAGCACGATGAGATGGGTGAAGTCGAGGGCGCGGGTCTCCAGCATACCCATGATCTGGAGTCCCTTGAGCGGTTCGCCCTCGAAGGAGACGCGCTCCATGGCCAGCAGGCGGTCAACGAGGCGGAACACGGTGTCCGACCGCATCCGGTAGCCGTATTTCTGGATGGTCTGCAGCAGTTGCGACAGGGCCATGCGGTAGTGGAAGATCTGGGCCCTTTCGATGCTGTCTTTGTCGGTGCGCTCCAGGGCGCTGTCAATGGTGCAGAGCACGCGGTCGAGATATCCCACGGCGCCCGCGGCCGTCGTCTCGTCGGGGGCCATCCCGGTGTCGAGCAGGTCGAAGAGCGACTGGGAGAAGCGCTTCACCTCCTCGGGGGTGATCACATATTTATGATGCTTGTTGATGTAGCCGTTGAGGCTGCTGATGTCCTTGCTGCTGGCCACCACGTGGGTGAGCGGATGCGACATGAGTCCGGCGAAGTCTTCGTGGAAGAAGCCCTCCTCGCCGTGGGCGCGGCGGCGGCGCGACTGCACCATGCGCAGATGATGCATGAAGGAGGCCACGGCGGTATAGCGCAGCGAATAGCCCATGGTGAGGTTGACGCTGGGCAGCTGCTCGGGCAGCGAATAGAGCAGCGGCAGGAGCATGTTCTCGTCGGGGAGCACCACGGCCACCTTGGCGGCCTCGGCGTCGGCCTTGCGCTCCTCCCGTCGGTCGGCCGCGGGGTTGTAGGTGGGCAGTACCCCCTCCTCCATCAGCCGCCCGATGCGCCTGCCGGCTATCTTCGCCTGCGCCGAATTGGAGGGCGAGGCCAGTATCCTTATCTTCCCGGGCATCTGCGTTGCGGCCGACTGCTCGAGATATTTCTCCGCCCAGGCGGGCATGGGGTAGTTCTTCATATTCCGGGCCATGTCGCGGCCCACTCCCGACTCGGCGTCGGAGAGCACCGGACCCGTTGCGTCCCAGAAAAAGAGGGCGTAGGGCTGGCCGTCGGCAGCCCGCATCTTCTTCAGGTGGCCGAATATGCCGTACTCCGTGGTGCTGGGGGCGCTGAAGCCCACGAACACCACGCGGTCCCAGCGGAGGGGCCGGGGGTCGTCGCGGCGCAGGCGGTCGAGAGCGCGGCGGAAGGTGGTGCCCCCCAGGGCGAGGTTCTCACCGGCGAGCTCGTCGCGCAGACGGTGGTAGAGATTGCCCAGCAGTTCCCAGAGCCTCAGGAATTTCTTCTTCATCTCCGACATCTCCTCCTTGCTGTCGGAGGAAAGCGTCTTCCAGAAGCCCTCCACGTCGGAGGCCTGGGGCGAATAACCGAAATAGCGCTCTATCACCTCCACCTGCTCGGGCGAGAGATAGTTGGTCTCTATCTTGCGGTACTCGCTGAGGTTCGCGTAAAGCATGTCGGCGTCGATGTCGTATTGGTCGACTTCCGAGAAGTCGGAGAGCATTATCTCGGCCCAGGGAAGGAAGCGGTCGAACTCGAGAAATTCGGCGTCGGCGTCCATCCCCTCGCCGGCGAGCTGCATGTAGATGCGGTAAAGGCGGAACACGAGATCCGTGTGCGAAGCCACGTCGAGACCCGACAGCTCCACGGCGAAATCGGCTATCGACATCACCTCGGGCGCCATGGCCGCGGCGTCGGAATAGCACTGCGCAAGATGGTTGAGAAAAAAGGTGCCGCTCCGCTTGTTGGGGAACACGAAGCAGTAGTTGGAAAGGTCATCATATTCGGCGGCACACCCCTCCGCGACGGCCTGCAGGAAGGGAATCGGGGTAGTAATAGCATTCATATCGCAAAAATACCTCTTTTTTCGCGATTTTTTATTAAATTTGCGTAAAAATAATCTCTCGCTCGTAATCATAATAAAGTGAAATTCTCAGACATCCCCGGACAAGAAAGCCTGAAGAACTCGCTGCGCGAATATGCCGACAGCGGGAAGATGCCCCATGCCCTGCTGATAGCGGGTCCGTCGGGCGCGGGCAAGATGTTGGCGGCCAGAGCGTTCGTGCAGTATATCCACTGCGAGGACCCCCAGGGCGGCGAACCCTGCGGCCATTGCCAGGCATGCCGTCTACACGCCGAGCTATCCCACCCCGACCTCCATTTCATCTTCCCAATAGTGAAGGGGAAGCAGAAGGCGGAGGTTTCGGCCGACCTGGCCGACCGCTTTCTCGAGATGCTCCGCCGCTATCCGATGATGCCCGAGGAAAGATGGCTCGAACTCATCGACGCCGGCAACACCCAGCCGAAGATATATGTGAGGGAGGCCGACGACATCGTCCGCGCCGACTCGTATCCGGCCTATACGTCGCGCTACAAGGTGTTCCTCATCTGGCTGCCCGAGCGAATGATGCCCGAGACTGCCAACAAGCTGCTGAAGGTGATAGAGGAGCCATCGCCCGGAACGCTCTTCCTGCTGGTGAGCAACAACGAGCTGCAGATCCTCCCCACCATCTACTCGCGCGTGCAGCGCCTCCACGCCGGGGAGAACCGGCTCGAGGGCGACGACCTCGCCGCCGACTCGGAGGAGACTCCGGAATTCCGCGAGATGTTCCAGGAACTGATGCGCTCGGCCTATTCCATCAAGCCGGCAAAGCTCAAGCAGCTCGCCGACAAGGTGGCCGGCTTCGGCCGCGAGAAGATCCGCCGTTTCCTCAACTACGTCAACTCGCAGGTGCGCGAGAATTTCATCTACAACCTCCAGCATCCCGAACTCAACCGTCTATCCCCGGAGGAGGAGGCGTTCTCACGCCGCTTCTCCCCCTTCATCAACCATATGAACGTCGAAGACTTCATGGCCGAGACCGACCGCGCCCGCATCGACGTGGAGCGCAACGCCAACGCCAAACTCGTGCTCTTCGACTATTTCCTCATCGTCATCACCCTGCTGAGGCGCAAATGAGGCTCAACGAAACAGGACATATAACTCAAACCCTTAAATATCAAAAATATATGAAACCCACATTATTCATCCTCGCTGCCGGTATGGGCAGCCGTTACGGCGGCCTCAAGCAGCTCGACGGCCTCGGCCCCAACGGCGAGACCATTATGGACTATTCCGTGTTTGACGCTCTCCGCGCAGGCTTCGGCAAGATCGTGTTCGTGATCCGCCACGATTTCGAGCAGGAGTTCCGCGAGAAGATCATCTCAAAATATGAAGGCCACGTTCCGGTGGAGGTGGTGTTCCAGGACATCAACAATCTCCCCGAAGGCTTCAAGCCGAATCCCGAGCGCACAAAACCCTGGGGAACGGGCCACGCCGTGCTGATGGGCAAGGACGTGATCAAAGAACCCTTCGGTGTGATCAACGCCGACGACTATTACGGAGCCGAGAGCTTCCAGGTGCTGGCCGACGCGCTGCGCGCCATGGAGGGAAAGAAAGGTGAATACTGCATGATCGGCTTCAACATCGAGAACACCCTCAGCGAGAACGGCGGCGTTTCGCGCGGTCTCTGCGAGGTGGACTCCGAGGGCTTCCTCACAGGCGTCACCGAATGCCACGGCATCGAGCGCAAGGACGGCAAACTCATCCAGGTGTGCGAAGGCGAGACCCTTCCCTTCCCCGAGGGTGCGAGCGTGTCGATGAACATGTGGGGATTCACTCCCGACTATTTCGACTACAGCGAGAAGGCTTTCGTGGAGTTCCTCAAGAAGAACGGCGGCGAACTCAAGACGGAGTTCTACATCCCCACCGTGGTGAACGACCTCATCAACGCCGGCGAGATCTCGCTCAAGGTGGAGCGCACTCCCTCCAAATGGTTCGGCGTGACTTACGCCGCCGACCGCCCCGCCACCGTGGCTCAGTTCGCAAAACTCGTAGACGAGGGCCTCTATCCCTCTCCCCTCTTCAAATAACCCGACAGCTATGAAAGAGAAAATTCTGGTAACCGGCGGAACCGGTTACATCGGCTCGCACACCACCGTCGAACTCATCAACGCCGGATACGAGGTGGTGATCATCGACAACCTGTCGAACTCCAACATCGGAGTGCTCGACGGCATCGAGGCCATCACCGGCGTCCGCCCCGCTTTCGTAGAGGGCGACTGCACCGACATCGAGACCCTGCGCCGCCTCTTCCGCGAGCATCCCGGCATCAAGGGTATCATCAACTTCGCCGCCTCGAAGGCCGTGGGAGAGTCGATCCACAAACCGATCCTCTACTACCGCAACAACCTCGGCACGCTGCTCAACCTGCTTGAATGCATGCCCGAATTCGACGTGAAGGGTATCGTGTTCTCGAGCTCCTGCACCGTCTACGGCGAACCCGACCGCAACCCCATCGACGAGAGCGCGCCCATCAAACCGGCCACCTCCCCCTACGGAAACACGAAGCAGATATCGGAAGAGATCATCACCGACGTGATCCATTCCGGCGCACCGATCAAGAGCATCATCCTGCGCTATTTCAACCCCATCGGCGCGCATGAGTCGGCTCTCATCGGCGAACTCCCCGTGGGAGTGCCGCAGAACCTCGTGCCCTATCTCACGCAGGCCGCGGCCGGCATCCGCAAGGAACTAACCGTGTTCGGCGACGACTACCCCACTCCCGACGGCAGCTGCATCCGCGACTATATCGACGTGGTCGACCTGGCGAAGGCACACGTGATCGCCATGAAGCGCATGCTCGACAATCCCGACACCGACCCCATCGAGATCTTCAATCTCGGCACGGGATGCGGACTGTCGGTGCTCGAGCTCATCAACAGCTTCGAGCGCTCCACGGGCGTGAAGGTGCCCTACCACATCGGCGACCGCCGCGAGGGCGACATCATCCAGATCTGGGCCGAACCCACCAAAGCCAACACCGTGCTTGGCTGGAAGGCCGAGGTGCCCATCGACGACACCATGCGCCACGCCTGGGCATGGCAGCAACGCTGCGTAGCCAACAAATAAAGAGAATCCCCAAAAACAACCGCGGCGCGTTGAAATCAATCAACGCGCCGCTCTAATATTGTCGAATTATTACTTCCAACTAAAAACTCCCCCACCTCTCTAACCTCTAACCTCTAAACCCTCACTAAACACTAACCACTAAACACTAAACTACTGATGCCTCCTCGGCACATCCACGTTGTGCTTGTCGAAGATGCGCAGCGCCCCGCGGCGGAAGATGTCCCATCTCCCCTGCTGACCGGCCGGAATCTCCTCGGGCATCCAGGAGGGTATCACCTTGAAATTGCTCGTGCCCCCTGCCGGTTTCGCGGAATAGAAGATGTCGTAGTCGGCGTCTTTCAACACGGCCTTCCCCGTAGTGTCGCGTTCCACGCGGGCACGCACCAGCGCACCGCCCGTGGTGTCGGCGGTCTTCATGTTGGAGATGAAGTTGCCCAGCGAATACACAAGAAGCACGTTCTTGTTCTCCTTCTCGTTGCGCACCATCTTCAGGGGCTGGATCACGTGCGGATGACCGCCGATGATCATGTCCACCCCCTCGTCGATGAGGAACTGGGCGAGTTTCTCCTGCACGGAGTTGGGCAGCAGCACATACTCCACTCCCCAGTGCATCGCCACAACCACCATCTCCGCACCGGCCGCGCGGGTCTTACGTATCTCCTCGGCTATCTTCTTCCTGTCGATCAGGGCCACGACGGCTCCGGCTTTGGGCTCGATGCCGTTGGTGCCGTAGGTGTAGTTGAGAAATCCGAACTTTATTCCGTTGATATCCTTGATGAAAGGCACCTTCTTCTCGCGGTCGGCCGCGTCGTGGAAGGTTCCCACATGGTCCACACGCATGGAGTCGAGCGTCGTGATTGTGCGCCGGCACGCGCGGTCGCTGCGGTCGAGCATATGGTTGTTGGCCAGAAGGAACATGTCGAAGCCGGCGTCCTTGAGCGCCTGCGCGTATGAATCGGGAGCCGAGAAGCAGGGGAAGCCGGTATAGTCGGGTCCGCCGCCCAGAGGCACCTCGAGATTGCACACCGCATAGTCGGCGCGGGTAACCTCGGGAGCGATCAGAGTGAAGCAGTCGGAATAGTCGTAGCTTTTGCCGCCGCCGAGTTGCTTGGCGCGGTCGAGCTGAGCCTGATGCTGCATGGCGTCGCCCACGAAGAGGAGTTCGGCCCGCTGGCTGCCGCCGGGCTGAAGCGCACCGGTGATGAAGCTCAGAAGCGAGAAGAGCAGAAGTTTCATATCAATCAGGTTTTAAAGCACCCTCTTTAACCTTTAACCTTTAACCCAAGCGCGAAGCGCGACTACTCCATCTCCTGCGAGGAGAAGGTGAAGCATACGCGGGCGCGGTTGAGGAACAGCCGGGTCATTGTCGGGCCGATGGTATAGGGGGCGCACTTCGTGACATAGACCGTGGAAGAGGAGTAACTCTCCACTGTCTCCAGCGTGACGGAGATGGGCAGCAGCGTGAACTCCATGTCCTCCTCGTCGATGGTCTCGCCGGCGGCCTCGTCCTCGAGCAGTTTCATGAAGTAGCTGCGCATTCCGTTGAAGTTGTAGAGGCCAGTGTCGGAATCGTAGGTGGCGTAGAAGGAGGTGATGTTGTCGGGCACCTTGTTCTCGGCGAAGAAGCTGTCGAGTTCGGAGGTGCGGATCATCAGCAGATAGGGCGCGGCCTTGATGTTGAAGTCGTTGCGCACCGGAGCGGCGGGAATCTCGAACTTAAGCGCCGACACCACCGACAGGCCTTTGCTGGCCAGCTTGTACTCCTCGAGCAGGCGGTTGGCGGGGAACTTGATGTTGAGCCTGTAGCCGCAGGGGGATGTGATGAGGCTCTCGCCCTCGGCCTCGAGCTGCTTGAGGGTGTCGGAGATCTTATAGTTGATGATGTTGCTCGAGAGCACCTCGGGCTGGGAGGCGAAGAGGCATACGGAGTCGCGCACGGTCTTGGTGACATAGCCGTAGACATCCTTCCCGTCCTCGTCCTGGCCGGTCTTCACATAGTCGGTCTGCGGACGGTGCCAGTATTCGAACACCTCCACCTTGGTGATGTTGGCCATGCAGCCGTTGCCGAAGTTCTGCTCCACGTAGATGCCGGGGAACCACTGGTTGAACGTCGCGGGCCACTGGAACAGCGAAGGGTCGTTGCGGTAGCGGTTGAACACCTCCACGGCGAACTCCTTGGGCATCTTCACCGGGATGCGCACATAGTTCGACTTGTTGTAGAGCGAGTCGTTGGCGATGTTGCAGAGCGTGTAGCTGCGAGTGCCCATCGGCGAAGAGGGATCGTAATATCCCTCGGGGTTGAAGGCAGAGGTGATGCCGGAGGGGAGCTGCTTGTTGAGGCGGAACACCTTCAGCTGCATCGGGGCGAGGGAGTCGCCCACAAGCGCGCCGCGGGGCATGGAGAGCACCAGGCGCATCGAGTCGAGCTCGTTCACCGTGATCGAGTCGGGCACGTCCATGTTGGTGGAACTCAGCAGCTGCGTCACGAAAGAGCAGCGCAGGTCGCCGTATTCGGGCACATTGAAGCGGCCCAGAAGTTTGGTGATGGCGCGGCCGTCGATGGTGTCGGCTATCACCGGCACGGCTTCGATGGGGATTTCCAGTGAGTCGACCACGATGGTCACCTCGCCGCGGATAAGCGTCGAGCCTATCTCTCCCGCGTTGTCCTGGCAGGAGACGGCTGAGAGGCCAAGGCCCAGTATGGCGGCGGCCCCGAGTAGGATCTTTCCGAGTTTCATTTCGATTCCTTGAGCGATTGGTTGAAATTGTGGAGCGCCTCGGCGGCATCGTCGTCGGCGCCAATCGTGATGTAGGGAATCCCCCGCTCCTCGCATATGGCCACGAGTTCGGGGTCGGGCTCTACGCAGCGGAACGCGACTCCGTCGCTGAATTCAACGCCCATCCTGTGCAGCATCCTGCGGTCGACGGGAAGGGCCCTGAATTTCGCCAGGTCGGCCTCGTCGACGCCTTCGGCCACGAGCTTGTCGAATATCGCGGGGTCGATCGGGGCGATATCCTCCTCGGGCTGAAGCGTGTAGACCACCTTCGAATTGGAGAAGGAGCCGGTGTAGAGTTTCTTGACGTAAAGGGGCACAAGCGCCGACACCCAGCCCGACACGTGGATGAAGTCGGGCTCCCAGCGCAGCTTCTTGGCTGTGTCGACCGTGCCGCGGGCGTAGAAGATCATACGCTCGTCGTTGTCGGCGCGGTTGGAGCCGAACGGGTCGGTGTCGGTGTCGAGTTTCTGGAAATAATCGTCGTTGTCGATGAAATACACCTGGATGCGCGAAGGGTGCATCGAAGCCACCTTCACCACCAGCGGATGGTCGTTGTCGCCGATCACGATGCTCATCCCGCTCAGACGGATCACCTCGTGGAGCTGGTTGCGCCGCTCGTTGATGTCGCCGTAGTCGGGCATGAACGTACGCACCTCGTATTTGCGCTGCTGCATCCCTTGCGGGAGCTCGCGCCCTGCCTTGCCGTTGTCGGTGGCCGTGATGTAAGGGGAGATTTCCTGGGAAACGAATATTATCCTGTGTGCTGCCATTTACGCTGTTTTTGTCGCCTGAGACCTCTCTTCGGCTACTGACGACAGTTTTAATGCGCAAAGTTAATAAAAATTTCCGACTTTTCAGATGTTTTGAGCCTCCGCGGACGCCTGCCGCCCCAATTTTCACATATTTTTACTATATTTTCCCCAGCAAGAAACGTTTAGGAGTAAAAAAATTATAAACTTTGCCGATTTTGTTGTAATTTTGCCGCGTATTATGGACTCTCCCCTCAGGAGAGCCCGGCAACAACTTGCGATAATATAAAGAAGAAATGCAGATTATCAGGACAGCGCCGCAGCTCATCGACTTCGTGGCGCACGAGAAAGCCAACGGCCGCTCCATAGGGTTCGTGCCCACCATGGGCGCGCTCCACGCCGGCCATCTTTCGCTGGTGGAACGCGCCGTGGCCGACAACGATGTGGCCGTGGTAAGCGTTTTCGTCAATCCGACGCAGTTCAACAATCCCGCCGACCTCGCCAGCTATCCCCGCGACGAGGAGAGCGACTTCCGCCTGCTGGCTCAGGCGGGCGTCACGGCCGTGTTCGCCCCCTCGGTGGAGGATATGTACCCCGAAGGGCAGCAGCGCGACCATGAATACGAACTCGGCACGGCCGCCGAGGTGATGGAGGGGAAATTCCGCCCCGGCCATTTCCAGGGCGTCGCCCAGGTGGTGAGCCGACTCTTCCGACTCGTCCGCCCCGACCGCGCCTACTTCGGCGAGAAGGATTTCCAGCAGATCGCCGTGATCCGAAACATGGTGAAGAGCGAAGGCATCGATGTCGACATCGTGGCCTGCCCCATCAAGCGCGCCGACGACGGCCTGGCCCTCTCCAGCCGCAACGCCCTGCTCACTCCCGAGCAGCGCAAGGTGGCCCCGGAAATCCACGCCGCCCTCGAATACAGCGTCGGCTACAGCCGCGACCACAGCGTGCGCGCCACCCACGACACCGTGGTGGAACGTCTCGACGCCATCCCCGGCATGAAGGTGGAATATTTCGAGATCGTCGACGCCCGCACACTCCTTCCCGTGGAGGAATGGGAAGAATCCCCCTGGATCGTGGGCTGCATCACGGTCTACTGCGGAGAGGTGCGCCTAATCGACAACATCTGCTACCGCAAATAAAGAGAGGCAAAGGCTTTTACCTTCAACCGAAAACCTCTCTAACCTCTAACCTCTAAACCTAAAAATTAGGAAATGCTGATTGAAATGATGAAATCGAAGATTCACCGCGTCACGGTGACGGAGGCGAATCTTGACTATATCGGAAGCATCACCATCGACAGCGAGCTGCTCAAGGCCGCCGACATCCTCCCCTCGCAGAGGGTGTGGATTGTGAACAACAACAACGGCGAGCGCTTCGACACCTACGTGATAGCCGGCGAACCCGGCAGCGGAGTGATCTGCCTCAACGGCGCGGCGGCCCGCAAGGCCCAGCCCGGCGACGTGGTGATAATAATGACCTACGCCCAGGTCTCCCCCGAGGAAGCCGCCGACTGGAAGCCAACGGTGATCTTCCCCGACACCCGCACGAACCGCCTGGTGAAATAAAGAAAGCCCTCCTCCCCTCCCTGCCGAAAAGAGAAAGGAAGAAAAGAGGAGAAAAAAGGGCTGAAGAATTTCCCGCTCAGCGGTCAAGTGATTCGGCCAACGGCCGAATAAAAAAAGGCCCAACGGCCGAATAAAAACGGCCGAAACAAAGAATCGAAATCATAACAATAACCCCAGAATAAGAGGATGTTCGAAAAACTTAACGAGCGATTGGAGCGCTCTTTCAAGATATTAAAAGGCGAAGGCCGCATCACGGAGATCAACATCGCCGAGACCATGAAGGATGTGCGCAAGGCCCTGGTGGCCGCCGACGTCAACTACAAGGTGGCCAAGAGCTTCACCGACACCGTGAAGCAGAAGGCCATGGGCCAGAACGTGATCACGGCCCTCAAGCCGAAGGAGCTGATGATGAAGATCGTGCGCGACGAGCTCGTGGAACTCATGGGCGGCGACGAGGCTCCGATCAACCTCACCGGCAACCCGACGGTGATCCTGCTGGCCGGTCTGAACGGTGCCGGTAAGACCACTTTCGCCGCCAAACTCGCCAACCGCCTCAAGTCGAAAGGGAAACGGCCGCTGCTGGTGGGCGACGACGTCTACCGTCCCGCGGCCCGCGAGCAGCTCCGCCTGCTGGCCGAGCAGGTGGGAGTGCCCTTCTATTCCGAGGAGGACAGCACCGACCCGGTGGCCATAGCCGAACACGCCGTCAAGGAGGCCCGCGACAACCACAACGACGTGGTGATCGTCGACACGGCCGGCCGACTGGCCGTCGACGAACCGATGATGCGCGAGGTGGAGAACATCCGCAACGCCGTCAAGCCCCAGGAGACCCTCTTCGTGGTCGACGCCACTACGGGTCAGGACGCCGCCAACACGGCCAAGGCCTTCAACGACCGCCTCGACTTCGACGGAGTGGTGCTCACCAAACTCGACGGCGACACCCCGGGCGGTGCGGCGCTCTCCATCCGCGCCGTGGCCGCAAAACCGATCAAATATGTCGGAACCGGCGAAAAACCCACCGATCTGGAGGAATTCAATCCCGAGGGAATGGCCAACCGAATTCTCGGCATGGGCGACCTCGTGGCCCTGGCAAAGCGCGCACAGGAGGTGATCGACCTCAAGGAGGCCGAGGAGATCCAGATGAAGCTGCAGAAGAACAAGTTCGACTTCGAAGACTTCCTCAGCCAGATAGGCCAGATCAAGAAGATGGGTAACCTCAAGGACCTCGCCTCGATGATTCCGGGCGTGGGCAAGGCCATCCGCGACATCGACATCGACGACAACGCCTTCAAGGGAATCGAGGCCATCATCGGTTCGATGACCCCCTACGAGCGCCACAACCCCGACTGCATCAAGGGCACGCGCCGCCAGCGCATCGCCAAGGGCTCGGGCACTTCGCTGCAGGAGGTGAACCGCCTGCTGAAGCAGTTCGAGATGATGCGCAAGATGATGAGCCAGGTGGCCGGCATGAAGAGCAACCCTATGAAGATGATGAAGATGATGAAGGGAGGCAAGATGCCCGGTATGCCCGGAATGCCCCGCCGATAACCATCTCGCTCCTCTCTCACCCCACAACCGATAATAACTAAAGGAAACGAACACGCCGCGCCCCAGGGCGCGGCTTTGGAATATGATACAGGTAAACAATCTTTCGCAACAGTTCGGCAAGAGAATCCTCTTCCAGGACGTGAACCTCACTTTCAGCCACGGCAACTGCTACGGCATAATCGGCGCCAACGGCGCGGGAAAATCAACGCTGATGAAGATACTCAGCGGCGAACTCACCCCCACCTCCGGAACCGTGACATTCGGTCCCGGCGAGCGCCTCTCGGTGCTCTCCCAGGACCACTTCGAGTTCGACGAATGCACCGTGATCGAAACCGTGCTCCGCGGCCACACCGTGCTCTGGGACATCATGCAGGAGAAGGACGCAATCTACGCCAAACCCGACTTCTCCGACGAAGACGGAATCAAGGCCGCCGAACTCGAGGAGAAATTCGCCGAACTCGAGGGCTGGAACGCCGAGAGCGACGCCGCCGCCCTCCTCTCCGGACTCGGCATCAAGGAAGACCGCCACTATATGCTCATGAAGGACATGAGCGCCAACGAGAAGGTGCGCGTGCTCCTGGCGAAGGCTCTCTTCGGCAACCCCGACAACCTGCTGCTCGACGAGCCCACCAACGACCTCGACCTCGAGACGGTGGCATGGCTCGAGAACTATCTCGCCAACTTCGAGAACACCGTGCTTGTAGTGAGCCACGACCGCCACTTCCTCAACGCCGTCAGCACCCACACCCTCGACATCGACTTCAACAAGATATCCATCTTCGCCGGAAACTACGACTTCTGGTATCAGAGCTCCCAGCTCGCCCTGCGCCAGCAGCAGGCCGCCAACAAGAAGGCCGAGGAGAAGCGCAAGGAACTGCTCGAGTTCATACAGCGCTTCAGCGCCAACGTGGCCAAGAGCAAGCAGACCACAAGCCGCAAGAAGATGCTCGAAAAACTCAACGTGGAGGAGATCCAGCCCTCGTCGCGCCGCTACCCGGGCATCATCTTCACCCCCAACCGCGAGGTGGGCAACAAGATCCTCGAGGTGAAGGGTCTGAAGGCAACCGTCGACGGCGACGTGCTCTTCGACGACGTCAACTTCCAGATAGAGAAGGGCGACAAGGTGGCCTTCCTCAGCCGCGACCCCCGCGCCATGACCGCCCTCTTCGAGATCATCAACGGAAACCGCAAGGCCGACGCCGGCGACTTCGAGTGGGGGCAGACCATCACCAAGGCCTACCTGCCGCTGGACAACAGCTCGTTCTTCGACACCGACCTCAACCTCGTCGACTGGCTCTGCCAGTGGAGCAACGACTCCTCGGAAATCTATCTGAAAGGCTTCCTCGGCAAGATGCTCTTCTCGGGCGAGGAGGTGCTCAAGAAGGCTTCGGTGCTCTCCGGAGGCGAGAAAATCCGCTGCATGATAGCCCGCATGATGCTGGCCGACGCCAACACGATGGTGCTCGACTCCCCCACCAACCACCTCGACCTCGAATCGATCCAGGCTTTCAACAACACGCTTCAGAACTTCAAGGGCGTGATCCTGATGTCGAGCCACGACCACGAGTTCATCCAGACCGTCTGCAACCGCATAATCGAGCTCACCCCCAACGGCATCATCGACAAGATGATGGACTATGACGACTACGTCGAGGACGAGAAGGTGGCCGCGGCCCGCGAACGCCTCTATCCAGCAGGCGCTGCGCGCTGAGGTTAAAGGTTAAAGGTTAAAGGTTAAAGCGGAACTAATTCGGAGAGCTCGGTGTTAAAAAAGAAAGGCCCCGGGCTCTCCGCTTTTCAGAGTGCTCAGAGATCTCCGAGATCTCCGAGAACTCCGAGCCCTCCCCCACTAAACACTAAACTCTAAACACTAAACAATGGTAAAGCATATCGTGACTTTCAAGCTGCGCGGCACGCACGCCGAGCGCAAAACCGTGGCCGGCATGTTTGCCGAGGTCCTGCTCATGCTCCCCTCGAAGATCGACTGCCTCGAGTCGATGGAAGTAGGCATCAACGAGAATCCCGACGAAGACTGGGACGTAGTGCTCACCGCCGTAGTTCCCACCATGAAAGACGTGGAGGTCTATGCCAAGCATCCGGCCCATCTCGCCGCCGCCGCCCTAATCAAAGACCACAAAGAAGCCCGCGCCTGCGTAGACTATAATTTCTAAGGCTGAGCCTCCCCCTCTCCCCGGTCCGCCCAGCGGTTGAAGCCCGTTCCGCCCGGCGGTTGAGTGATCCGGCCAACGGCCGGATAAAAATCCCCGAAAAAACTCCATCCCGATGAAAAAGCATCTCCTTCCCCTTCTGGCCCTGTCGCTGCTGGCCGCCACCGCCGCCTGCAGCAAAGACGATTCCCCCCAGCCGCTCGAAAGCAAGACTTACACCGGCACCTCCGCCCTGACGATGACCTACGACTCGGCCCCGATGTCGGGGATGTCGGTGACGCTCTCCCCCGGCGACGCCGAATCGACGATGACGATCTTCTCCAAAGTTGACCTCGCCTCGCTCGGCGACGACTTCAAGGGCCTGCCGGAAATCCAGGCGCCGGGTCCACTGCCCGGTTCGCCAACCCTCGCCCTCACCACTCCCCTCGAGGCGAAAGGGAAGGGCTACCGCTTCTCCGGCTCGGGCGAAACCGACTATGCCAGCTACTCCTACTCCGGCACCGTCGACCGGGAGACGATGCAGCTGAACTTCACCGACGTGCTGCTCAAAGAACAGCGCCTGGCGGGCCTCGTCTACAAGCCCTCACCCATAGAGCGCAACTCCGACGGCCTGGGCTGGAAGAGCTCGCCGTTCCATTTCGTGTGGGAGGCCAATCTCCCCGCCGAACTCGACTCGCTGCAGCCGGCGGCCGACGCGGCCGGCGACATGCTCCAGCTGCTCGCCCAGCTGCCGGTGATTCCCGTCTACAACGGCACGGCCTATATGTCGCTGGCGCAGGCGGTGGCGAGCGGTCTGCAGACCCTGGCGTTCCGCGCCGACGGCTGCCTGGTGGCCAGCTATCTGCAGACCAACAACGGCACGGCGATGTTCACCCATGCCCCCATCTGCATGCTGCAGTATCTGCCAGTCTCAGAGTCGATGATACGCCTCTACGTCAATCCCACCGACGTGCTGTCGGTGGTCCTGATCAACAACACCCACCGCGACCCCAACATCCCGGCAAATCCGTTCGGAGCGCCGCGCCTCGACCAGTCGGCTACGGGCTCTGCCGGTCTCGACGCCGACGTGGCGAAGGCTTATCTGAAGCAGTTCGCGCTGAAGACGCTGCTGAAGCTCGCGCCGATGCTGCCGGCCGGCATACCGGTCGACTACACCCCGACCTCCGACGGCATGAACCTCTATCTGGGCCAGCAGGCAGTGCTGCCCGTGGTGCAGGCGATTCTCGCGGAGATAGCGGCAGACGCACAGCTGCAGGCGATAATCGCGCAACTCGTTCAGGCCGATCCGACCCTGGCGCAATATCTCCCGCAGCTGAAGCAGTTGTTCTCTAATCTCCCCGCAATCCTCGCGGCCACAACCCGCCTGGAGCTCGGACTCTCCCTGGTCCAGGTTAAAGGTTGATGGTTAAAGGTTAAAGGTTAAAGGTTAAAGGTTAAAGAGGGTCCGACTGGTCAGACTGGTCTTACCTGGTCCGACCTTACTATCCCTGAAGGGCGTTGAGGGCCTGCCGGGCTTTCGTGCTGCCGTTGGCGGCGGCGTTGGTAAACCAGCTCCTTGCCTTGTCGATGTCCTTGTCTACTCCGATTCCCATAGCGTAGCAATAGCCGAGATTCGTCTGGGCCTCCACGTTGCCTCCCTGGGCGGCCAGGGTGTAGAGTTCCACGGCCTTGCCGTAGTCGAGGGGCATACCCTCTCCGTGCTCATAGCACCATCCCAGATCGAACTGGGCGTCGGGATTACCCTGGGCGGCCGCGGCCTGACAGTCGGCTATGGCCTTGCTGTAGTCGAGCTTGAACTCGCTCGAGCGGGTTTCCTGACCGAAATAGTAATACTGGCGCAGCTGGTTCATCACCTCGGAATTGTATTCCGGGGTGTCGCTCTTATAGTCGGCGCGGAGTTCGGCCGTCTCCTCTTTCGACAGGGGCACGTCGCCGCTGCCGCAGCGGTTGCCGCAGTTGCAGGAGGCAAGGCATATCATGCCCCCGGCCATCAGAAGGACAGCGATCCTTCCGGCAAAGCTTCTAAAGTTCATAGCAGTGTGTTTCATAGTTGCAACTTTTGTTTGTAAATTTATAACAAACAAAAAGCCGCTTTTCCTATCGCCGCCTCCCGGCGGCATGCGGCGGGGCTTTTGCCGAGCCCGCCTACACCTTGCGGGCGTTGCGCTTGCGCACGTCGTCGAGGAAGCGCATCATCCGCTCGGAGTCATGGCTGTCTACGATGTCGCGGAGTTCGGCGAGCTTCTGCCTTATCTTCTCTAGCTGGGCCGAGGTGTGGGGATTGAAGAGGATCTCGCTCAGCAGATAGTCGTCTTCGCTCATGAGGCCGTCGGCGATGGCCTTGTGGCGCTTGAAGGTGGTGCCCGGGGCCGACTGCGGTTTCATGCAGCTGGCGAACACCAGAGTCGACGCGAAGGGAATGGAGAGGGAGTAGGCGATGGTCTCGTCGTGCTCGGCGAAGGTGTATTCCTCTATGTGGAGGCCGAGACGCGAGTAGAGGTCGCGGAAGAAGGCGCGGCCCATTTCGTAGCCTTCGGAGATGATGATGGCGTTCTCGTTGCTCAGGTTGGAGAGCGAGGCGAATGTGGGGCCGAACATCGGGTGGGTCGACACGAACGGATGGCCGGCCTTTGCGTAGAACTCGGGCAGTTCCGTCTTCACCGAGGCGATGTCGCTGATCACGCAGTCGGCGGGGAGATGGGGCAGCACCTCGCGGAAGGAGTCGAGCGTATATTTGAGCGTCACGGCGTTGATCATGAGCTGGGGCTTGAAATCGTCGATCTCGTCGAGGCTGGCGAAGCGGCGGCACATGAAGGAGAAGAGCAGCCGGCGGGGGTCGGCGTCGTAGACAGCCACTTCGTGCTGCTGGGAGAGGAGGTCGCAGAAGAAGGAGCCCATCTTGCCGGCTCCGACAATCAATATCTTCATCTTTAATCGGATTGAGTTCTAAAAAATGCAAAACAGCGCCACAAAGTTACTAAAAAATCCTATAAGAGAGGTATAAACGGGTGGAAAAGCGGACTGAGGGGGAAATAAATTTTGCGGAAACGGAAAAAATTATTAATTTTGCATTCGCATTGCGCCCCGTCAGAAAGGGAGAGCAGATGCATTAGCCGCAATAGCTCAGTTGGTAGAGCATTTCATTCGTAACGAAAAGGTCGTGGGTTCGAGTCCCACTCGCGGCTCCCAGAATAGCTGATAATCTCTTGATTATCAGCTATTTTCGTAAATCTGGGTAGCCAAAGGGTAGCCAAAAACAAAATTCAAAAGATTCTTTCGGCACTCAAAAGCAACCATAGGAACCCAAACTTAGAATTGGCAGTTTCGGAGAAATCCATTAACTTTACTTGAAATATTTCTCTTCATGATAAACGAGCTTGTAAATAATCTTAGAGCTATCACCGATATTGTCGACGGAAAGGAGATTTCTTTCGACGATGCCCTGTCAATCGTCAAAAGGTATGATGAGATGCCCGACCCTAATGACTTGATCGACGAAGCGGAGGTATTAGCAGCGCACAGCATCGATGTCCTTGAGGAATCCATCATCTCCCTCAAAGAAGAATCAGACCGATTTTTAAGGGACGCTCTCCCGTTGCTGAAGCCAATTGATTTCAGAGCCATATCCCAAAACTATTCTCGCAGATATTATGAAAGGTTCAGCAAAGCCCAGGAGGAGCTGAATCCTTATTGGAAAGAATACTGCCGCTACAACAACAGGCTCGACTACCTCGATTATGACTCCGAGGAATACCGAGAGACTGAAAGACTCTGCGAAGAGGCCAAGGCGGCTCACGACGAACGTCAGAAAGAGGTTCGGAGATTATTTTGCGAATATGATCAGGCCAACAAGGTCAGCGGGCCTGTTTTTCTATTCAAATCCGACTATCTGGAGGTAATCGTCACCAAATACCTCGATATCGCCGGCGCCATACTTGCCGACATTGACAGAATCAGGAAGGAGGGCGCATCATGAAGAAGATACTGATGAAAGACGCGGAAAAGTTTCGCGACACGGTATCGGCGAAACTATGCAATGCCCTTTATGATGCCTGCAACGAGTTCCTTTTCGAGTTCACCACTCCGATAATGTTCAGTTTTTACATGAACCTCAGGTCGGAAAAGGAGTTCTTCCAACCCATCAAATTCAAGCAGCTCCATATATGCTATATGGTCTACGCCGTTGAGAAGGCCATCTCGCCCTCGGCCCTTGGCAAGGAATGGTCGGCGCTATTCTTGAACCGTTGCGGCATTGATGCCGGCTATTACAGAAGCCATCGTCTCGATGACGCGAGATCCGACATTCCGGCCAACATAGAATTCCGAGAAAACATAGATGAAGCACTTAAGTCCTGGAACGAGATGAGAAGAGCCCCACGCTAAACACAACGCCGACACAACGAATATATTTTTCAGAAGCATTTGACGCGCTATATCGCTGAAACACAGCATATAGCGCGTTAACTTTATTTATAATTCAACACAACTCCCCAATATTGTGACACTCTGGAGATGAGGTAATTTTGCATCGGAAACAAACGGAACTCAATGCATGCCAAGAGCACCGGGGAATTTCCAAAAGTAGAATTATAAATTAAACCAATCTAATATGAAAAGTAAACTTCTCACCTCCAAGGAGGCCGCCGAATATCTCGGCATCTCACTCTCCTTCCTCCGAAAGATGATGATGAACCGCATCATCCCCATGTACAAACCCAACGGCAAGATCTGCTACTTCGATCCCGAGGATCTCGACGCCTACCTCACCAGCGTGCGCATCTCCTCGCAAGACGAGATCAGGAAACGCGCCAACGACTACCTCCGTAAAAACGAACGCCATGGCTAAGGGAGTAAACCCAAACGTGAGGGGAAGCACGGGCAAGGCTTGCCTTGTTATAGCCCACTATAACTACACGCTGCGCTTTCGTAGTTGTGGGCTCTCCCGAGGGGCTCAGGGCGCTGCCCTAAGAACCCGGCAGGGCGCCGCCCTACAACCCGCTCAAGGCGCTTCGCCCCTGAGAACCCCGAGCAGGGAGTGACCCTCTCCCTGCGCCCACCGCTTAGGGCATTCACCCCTAAGAACCCCTCGTCGGAGATGACCCTTCTCCGACACCTCTCGCTCAGGGACTTCCCCTGAGAACCCGCTACAAGAATATTAATCTTTAAAACATACCGCCATGAAGACTGGCATAAAATTCAAGCCATGCAATGTCGGCACGGCTGAAGCCCACAACCGCCGCGATGCGGCATATTGCAAGGCAGTCGAGCGGAAATATGGACACACGTATTTCTGGGATGACCGCCGACATCTCAACAAGTCCTGGACCAATCCCTACTATCCCAAACCACTTCCCGAAGTGTTTGAGGATATCAAGGTCATGGTCAAGGAGAAGACTGGCCGAGCCATGCAGTGCAAGACTGTCAAGGTAAAGGACAGCAAGACCGGCAAGGAGAAGGAACGTGTAGGCAGCTCTCCCATCCGCGAGGGCTGCCCACCCATCAAGCCGGATACTCGCATTGAAGATTTCGATATCTTCAAGCAGTGGCTTGCGGGTAAAGGCATCACTGTCATCAGCATCGACCTTCATCATGATGAAGGGCACGCTGACCCTGAGACCGATGATCTGAGACCCAATCACCATGCTCATGTTATAGTCGACTGGATGGATCATTCTACTGGCAAGAGTGTCAAACTCAGCAAGGAGGACTGCAAGGAGATGCAGACAGTGTTAGCTCAGAGTCTCGGCATGGAGCGCGGAGAACCGAAGGAGGACACCGGCATCGAAGGCCTCAGTGCGATAGAGTACAAGGAGAAGATGGCTTTGGAGCATGCCCGCAAACTCGAGAAAGATAACGCCGAGAAGGAGAAGAAAGGCCAGGAACTCGACCGAGAAAACTCAGTCAAGGCTGCCGAGAACGAGCGTCTTGAGAAAGAGCGCAAGAAGAAGAAACGCAAACTGGACGAGGAGACCGGCTCCCATATCCGTAACTCGCTCGCAAAGATTGTAGGCATGGGTGACTATGCCGAAAAGGACCGGATCTATGCTGAGAAAGATGCCCGGTATGAGGAGAAAGACAAGAAGTACAAGGAGATGGAGAAACAGGTTGAGGCCATTCCCGAAATGGCCAAGAAACTGAAGGCAAAAACCATCAACGATCTCACGGTTCAACATAATCAGGAACTCAAGGATCTTGAGGATGAGCATAAAGCCGATGTTCAGAACTTGATAACAAAGAACACCGAGCTCAAGAACTCCAATTCTTCCCTTCAGTCTGAAAACAGGAAGTTGCGAGATGAGAATATGAATCTCAAGAAATGCATCAATGAGTTTTGGTCTATGTTGAGTCAGTGGACCAGGAAAATCATTAATTATTTCAGGGATTTTGCCAAGTCATACCGCCGGGAGCTCTATCCCCTTGAAGTAGACCATGTGGCGGAATACCTCAGACCCGACCCTGAAGAAAAGTCGTCGAGTCTCAAAATGCTGTTGCGCCTGTTTCTTGATGACAAGGGGCATAAGAAATCAAGCGAAGAGATCGACCGGATTCATCACAACCTCCCTTCCATCCTCAATGAGATCGATAATCCCCGGTCCAGGGGAAGAGGATTGTAACATAGCAATTACACAAATATAGTCGGAATCACCATGGAGGTGGTTCCGACTAAATATGATTGACAGGTTTTGAGGATTATTTCTTAACCACTTTGCAGCCGTTACAGATGTAAAGGCCTGCGGGGAGGTTGCGGAACGGGGCAGTCATGCGGATGCCCTGAAGGTTATAGACAGGCTCGTCAGTGGTTGACTCAGCATCTATGAGATTGATGCCGCTGTTGATGTCACCGCCTTCCGGTAGTGTAGTGTAGTCTATTACGGCTACATTGTCTCGGTTGAAGAGCGGATTGCCGTTGGCCGACAGGGCGGCGAAGTAGTATTTGGTTTCGAAGGCCGTCACGAAGTCGGTATAATATACGCTCGGCTGGGCATCGGTACCGTAGTAGATTACGGTGGCTTTGCCTGTCTTGGAGCCTGCTGTCGGTACGACTCCGTCTTCGGGATAGTCGGATTCGGAGATCGGACTTTCGCTGAAAAGCACAAGTGTGTATTCCGCGTCTTCACCGCGGTTGCACGTGAAGGTCAGGTAGCCATCCTGGTCCTCGGAGACCTTAAGGTTGGTCGGCGCACTCACAGGAGCGGCGATGGGGTCGCACTCTTCCACGAGAATGCCGCGCAAGTAAAGGGTCGAGGTGGAGGGCACGGAGAAGGCTATCGTAATGCTCTGGCCGTCACCGACCGAGGGTATCTCTACACTTACTTCCTCGAAAGTCGAAGAACCGTCCTCGTAACCGTCGCTGGATGCAGTCATAGTTCCACCGTAGCTGGAGATTGTCTTGTACGCCTCTCCTCCTACAGTCACTTTCAAATATCCTGTATCACCGAATTCTCCTGCCTTATTGCCTTGGGGAATCGAAGCGGCTCCAATCTGGAGAGGCTCGCGCATTGTTTCGAGTGAATATTCAAAGGTTACCTTGAAGGGCTTGCCGAGGGGAAGTGCAGGAGAAACGAGCGTCACCTCCGCGTCGTCGGAGGTCTTGGCGTAAAGGGCGTGCGAGTCGTCGTAGGCGCGGTGGCATGGCACGAACTGTCCGTCGGTAGCTGTCCACACTTCAAGGTTGCTGAAGTATGGATAATCCTCCAGTTTTGGCTCATAGGGCAGCGAGGGGGCTGAGATGCCGTAGGCATCAATGCTTGTAGGCGAGACAGTCTCGCCTTTTAGGGTCCAGGCGCGGAAGAATGTCAGTTCGTTGGGATTGACCGCAGTGTTGAACTCTCCGGCATTGCCTACATATATGACCTTGCCGCCGTCGGCAATTTCATCGCCTGCCGCTGCGGATGCATCGGGAGCGCCGAATACCCCCATATATCCGGAATTGTATTTCGGATTGGGAGTAGTGGTTGAAGCGATGATGACGGGATATGCCGCTTTGCAATTAATCTTTACCGTATTCTCGTCAACAGCCGCCACTGACAGCTCGGTGGGTGCCGGTTGGGCTGTCGTGATAGTAGCGGAAGCGAAGTTGGTGCGGTTATAGTTGGGATAGCCGTTTGCACTGAGAGCCACGACGTAATATGTCTTGTCCGGATCGAGGCCCTGCTGAGTAAGCGAAATGTGCTCCGCATTGCCGTAGTAGAGCGACTTGGCGCTGCCGAACAAAGTTCCGGCTGCAAAGGTCTCGCCGTCCACAGGCATATCGGCCTCGGTTATAGGAACCTCGGAGATGAGAACGACGGTGGCGTCGGCACCTTCGGCGCGATCAACGGCAATGTCGAGAGCGTCTACATTCTGCGACAGGGTCAGGTTCTGCGGTGCACCGACCGGAGGGGCGGCATTCACCGGCGGAGTAAATACGATAACGGGCTTGTAATTGTTATCATAATCATTATTGTCCCATGCAATGAATGTATCGCTCTCCAGCATGTTGCAGTAATTCTTGGACGAAAGACTAAGTGCATCGTTGAGCCCGTCTGCAGTCAACTGTATCACGTCATTGCCGTCCCAGCCTTTCAGACCGGTGTCGAAGCCGTACCATGAGCCGTTGACGGTCTCGAGTTCCTTCAGAGCTATTTCAATCTTGCCGTCGGCTTCGAAGAGACGTATCTGCATCGAGTACGAGCCGGGGAAAGAACTTTCATTAACAGTGCCCTTCTTCAACTGGAAGTTGAGTACGCGTGAGCCCTCCTCGCCGGTTGTCTTATACGAAAAGTTACCGCTCTTCAGACCGGACTTCACCAGAGTCATTCCGATGCGGAAGGAGCCGTCGCCGGTCTTGACGGAGCCTTTGCCGAGATATAGGTTACCGAAGTTAGAGATGGCGAACTGGTCGAATTCCTGACCGGCGAAGCGGAAGTTAAAACCGATAGGAAATCCTTCTGCATCGATTCCGTTAGGATCGACCGAATTCGGATAGATGTAGTTATAACCGGAGGTAAAGCTACAGGGAATCGCCGTGCCGTCGGAGAACTCGGCATATTTGTTCGATCCCTTCGAGAAAGAGTATTGAGGGATGTTGCCGGCTAGCGTTGTTGCCGGGTCTCCGGCAAGTATAGCCACGACCGTCAGAAAGCCTGTGATGAGTTGTCTGATTGAATTCATTTCAAATGCAGTGTTATCATTAAAACGTATGTTTTGTTACCTTGAAAAGGGGAGCAGGCATGGAGCCCGCTCCCCTTGTTCGATTCATAATTTGTAATCCACAATTGGTTAGCGCGGAACCAATTGTCAATTGTCAATTAGTGCTGGATCTTCAGTACCTGGTCGCCGATCTTGATGATGTAGACCTGGTCGCGGGCGAGGGTGATGTTGACCACGTTCTGGGTCGCCTCTTCGAAGGAGCCCATCACCATGCCGTTGATGGCATAGACTGTTATGGCCTTGCCTTCCACGCCGGTGATCCTTACCACGTCGCCGTCATTGGTGACTGTGAAGGGACAGTCTACCACGTCAACACCGGTGGTGTAGTCGAAGTGGATTGTGC
>X378_Fat_Sand_Rat__coassemble_28_pt1 | contig 30480 bp, 22 predicted proteins | sample X378_Fat_Sand_Rat__metabat2_low_PE_004 | metagenome-assembled genome bin X378_Fat_Sand_Rat
GGGATTGGTTCGCCAGGCGGAAGAGGAGGATGATGGCGCCGAGGCCGATGAGCGTCGGGAGGAGCACGGCTGCTTTGAAGCTCTTGCGGGCGGAGCGGAGGATGCGGAGGATTTGGTTGGCGCTGGCGGGTCGGCGGCGTGGGTCATGGCGGAGGCAGCGGCGGGCTGCGAGGCGCCAGGAGGGGGAGGCGACACCCATTTCAAGCATCACGTGGCCGAGGGCGTAGATGTCGCTGCGTTCGGTTACGATTCCCTCTTCCTCCAGTTGTTCGGGCGAGCGGTATGCGCGGGTTCCGCCGTTGAGTTTCAGGGAGATGTAACTGTCGCTGTCGGCGAAGCCGAAGTCGATTATGCGGATGTGGGCGCCAGCGCCGGCCACCATGATGTTGGCGGGTTTCAGGTCGCGGTGGATTATCTGGCGGGAATGGATGTAGTCGATCGCGTCGCAGATGCGTTCGAGCAGGAGGTCGGCCTCCTTGCGGCGCAGGCGGCCGCGGGAATGGGCATGGAGGAATTGGGAGAGAGTGACGCCGTCGACGTATTCCATCACGATGGCCGGGCCGATTCCGTCGACTTCCTCGAAGCCGAAGACCTGGAGCACGCCGGGGTGTTGCAGACCGGCGAGGATGTCGTATTCCTTGCGGAGGATGGAGAGATAGAGGGGGTTGGATGCGTATTCGGGTTTGAGGGTCTTGAGGGCTATGCGGCGTCCGCGGCAGACGGCCGTGAAGATGCGGCTGAAGCCTGTTTTCGACTCGTAGAGGGGAGTGATGTCGCCGAATCCCTGCCCGTCGGGAAGAGAGGCCGCTTCCGGCACCGGCGCACCGGGGAGGCCGAATCCGGAGTCGGACTCGGCGGGAACCCGGGGACGGGCGTTGCCGGTGTCGTTTTTGTTGGCCATATCCATGCCAAAGTTATCAAAAAAATCCGGATGCGGCAAAAATACGGCCCGATTCAAGTCGTGAACCAACTTGAACCACGCCATAGGGGAGTTTGCACATCAAAAAGCGCTAATTTAGCATACGCGATTGCAAGATCGCCGATAACAACAGTAACAACATCATTAAAGCAATAAAACACAACTGATAAGATGGAAAGAAAGAATTGTCCCTATTGCGGGGAAGAGATAGCGGCCTCGGCGAAGAAGTGCCGCTTTTGCGGGGAATGGCTGGAAGATGCCGCCATGCCTCAGACACTGACGGAGGTCCCCGTGGCCAATGAGACATATATGCAGCCCGAGGTGTTGAATGTTCCCACGGCAGTCGAAGGAGCCGTACCGGCCAACTATCAGCAGAATTATCCGGCGCAAATGCCTCCGCAGGGTCAGATGCAGCAGCCCGCAGCCGGCTACGACTGTCAGGGAGTGCCGCAGCAGAACGCAATGGGTCAGGGACTGACCCAGCCGATTCAGGTGAATGTGAGTCTCAATCAGGACATAAGCCAGAACGTTTCGCAGGAGCAGACAGTGATAGTGGAGAGCTCGGGCGGTTCGTCAGAGTCTACCGACAGTTGGTTTCTCATTCTCGAGACATGGGTCACGGCTGCGATCTTCGGTTTTGCCTTCAAGTCTTGGGCATGGTTTTTCGGAAGCGGTATAGGTCTGACCATCCTCATTTTCATCCCTGTCATCGGGCATATCATGTGCGTTGTGCTCGGACTTGCCTCGGGAGCCGCGCTGGGAGTGATCGGAGCCGCCCTTTTCGGGAAGGTTTCGGGATGGATTATCGGAATCGTTGCCGCAATCGGTATATGCGGTTACAACCTTGCCGCCCGTAGCACAGATGCAGATGATTAAGATGAAGAGATATTTTATCGCGATGCTGGCAGTCGGGATCGCTTTCGGTTTCTCGGGATGCGGGAAGAAGGTTTCGAAGGAGAAACTTCTCGACTCCGTGGTGGCATGCATCAACAAGGAGTATAAGGATGACAAGATCTCGGCGAACATCACCGATACCGATGTCGTGCTGATAATTAAGGTCAAGGACACTCCGAAAAACCGGGCGCAGATGATGCTGCTCGGCAGCGACGAGGAGGCGGGAACCGTGATGCGCGGCAAGATACTCGAGGCCCTCGAGCCCTGTCAGGCGCTGGCGGAGATGGTGAAGAGGAACATGAGCCTGAACTATGGCTTTCAGATCGGTGACGAGATAAGCGGGATCACGATCACTGCCGATGAGCTCAAGAAGGAAGTATTCGACAAGAAAGGAGGCAACTGATGGGAATCAAGACATTATTGACGGGAACGCTCATGGCGGCAACGGCCGTGACGCTGACATCGTGCAAGGACACGGTGGAGGGACAGAGCATTATAATCGCCACCCCTCTTCTTGATGCCTGGGAAGATTCCGAAGATCTCGCCGACGCCGCTGCCGAGAGGATCATCTCGGAATACGAGGCGAATCCTTCGCTGTTGATGAAAGGGGCCGAGGCCGACTACAGCAGTCTGGGGGATACTTTCACCCTCACCAACCCACTCGACCAGGTGAGCCGCGTGGCCGCGTCGCTGATATTCGACGAATTCGGCGACATGCTCAACACCATCGACGACCTGAGTCGCATAAGCAAGACGAAAGACGACGCGCGCAAGGAGATAAAGAGCAAATTCAACGGCAACTGGGCGGCGTTGTTCTGTGCGCTGATCTATCTCGACGGCGAGTTCGAGTATGCATATGAGACCGACCAGCTTGTTGACAATTCCTTCGACTTCAACGCCAAGGAGATGTACAGCATCCTCAGCGACAAGGGATTTGGGGGAGGATCTTCGTCGATGGGCGGTGGCGGCGGTTCGTCGAGGAGCTCGAGCAGCTCGAGTTACTCGAGTTCGGACGATTACCGCGACCTTGTATGCAACACGCGGCTTTCCAACTCGGACCTCTGCGGATATACAAGTTCGGAACTGAGGAGAATGCGCAACACGATCTACGCGGTTCACGGCCGTCGCTTCCAATCGAAGGACCTTCAGGATTATTTCGGGCAGTTCAGCTGGTATCGTCCGTACCGCGACGAGGTGCCCGTGTCGGAGCTCAGTTCTATAGAGAAACAGAATCTCAGCACTATTAAGGCAAACGAATAAAAGATATGGAGAGAAAGAATTGTCCCTATTGCGGGGAAGAGATAGCGGCCTCGGCGAAGAAGTGCCGCTTTTGCGGGGAATGGCTGGAAGAGGCTCAGCCCGTACAGCCCGTACAGCCGGTTCAGCAACCGGTTCAGCAGCCGGCACAGCAGCCGGTACAGCAGCAAATACAGCAGCCGGTTCAGCAGATGGCAGCTCCGTTTCAGGAGCAGCATAGACGGGGGGAACTGATTGTGGAGCCGGAGAAGCCGAGTGTCGGTTTCTTCGACAAGTATTGGGTGCAACCGTTCATTCGTCAGTATGCCGACTTCGGGGGATATATGCCTCGGAAGGATTACTGGTTGACGGTTGTCGCCAACATCGTAGTCAGCGTGGGTCTGCTCGGACTGACGCTGGTTCTCGGGGGATTGATGGGATTGACCGGCTATGTGATCGGCGGGGTTGTGATGGGATTGTTCAATCTGGCATTCCTTGTGCCGAGTCTGGCATGCATTGTCCGTCGTCTCCGCGATGCGGGGAAGTCGCCATGGATGATACTGATCACGCTTGTGCCGGCTATCGGTTCGATATGGCTTCTCGTCCTGCTGTGCATGCCTTCGCGGTATGAATATGAGGAAGTTCCCGTGAAGGTGAAGGGCGTCGACTGGGGTGTGTTCGGCGGAGCGGCCGGGCTGCTTGTGGCCGGCTTCATCTGCATGGCGACCGGCGGTGGACTGACGGGCGGCCTCGGGAATGACTCTTCCGGTTATTTTGACGAAGGGCCGGTTGTCGAAGACGAGATTGTCGCCAGTGACACCGTCGGGGATGGCATTCCGGTGGAAGTGGCTGAAGTTTCCGATTATTCCGAGGAAAAATATAGTTATACCGGCACCCTTGGTAGTGAGCCGATACGAATGGAACTTGAATTTTCGGGTGGAATTGAAGTTAAGGGACGTTACTACTGCGACGGCTATGTAATGAAACTGCGCGGTTACATGGATAGATATGATGAAAATCAATATTGGATTGCGGTTGTTGACGATGAAGATGAAGAGAACGGTAATCATTTCGACCTGACGTTCAGCCCCGGAAGTTCAGGCCCGAAAGGGCGAGCCAGCGGTACGCTTGAGTGTGCTGAAGGAGCTATTTACAAGGTGACACTTCATTGAGACGGGGCGGCCCTGGAAGAGGGGGCTGTTCATGATACAAAGCGACCTCGGCTGGCGCCGGGGTCGCTTTTTTTATCCGGCCGTTGGCCGGATTGCTTGATTGCTTTGCGGGATTGGATTCGGGGGGATAACTTCCCCCCTGCCTTAGCGGAGCTAAGGCAGCTCCACAGCGGCCCGGTGGGGGCTTTTCCCCCTGCTGGGTTTGCGAGCAAACCCAGCTTCAGGGCGGATTGAGGAGGGGCTTTTTCCCCCCTGCTGGGTTTGCGAGCAAACCCAGCTCCACAGCGGCCCAGAGGAGGCTCTTTTCCCCCACTGCCTTAGCGGAGCTAAGGCAGCTCCAGGTCGCTATAGGAGGGTTATTTCGGGAGTTTTTTGTTGATTTGGGCGGGGACGGCGTCGCGGTGGATGCCTACGCCTAAGGTTTTCTCAAGGAAGTAGGGGACGGAGACGTAGAAGTAGCCGTCGTAGATCTGGTTGGTGTCCCAGCTGTTCTTCACCTTGTAGTATTTGTTGCCTTCCTGGTCGAGGGCCGTTCCTACGATCACCATGCCGTGGTCGTCGGTGGTCTCGAAGTTGTCGAAGCTCTGCTGGCGGGTTTCCTGAGTCACGGTCTTCTCCTTCACCGGGCCCTTGATGTTGTATTTCTCATCCTCGCGGTCCTTGTCGGAGAGTTTGGCCCAGCGGCTTTCCTCGGAGTCGGTGCGGTCTTTCTTCGTCTCGTCGGGGAGCACGGCGTAACCCTTGCGCCATTTGAATCCACCCTCCGATACGTCGGCGGCCCACATCACGTTGAAGCCCTTGTCGAGAGCGGTGTCCACAAGCTGCTGCATCTCCTCCATCGGCACGTTCATGCTCTTGGTCCACGCCCAGTTGTCGGGAATCTCGAGCACGATCCATTCATAGAAGGGGTGATGGGTGTAGCTGGTGAAGTTGATGAAGTTCTCCGGTTCGAGACCCATCTCCTTGGCCCACTGCTTCGGGGTGTAGGTCTTGCCGTTCCAGGTGAATGTCTCGGGCACCTTGCCCAGATATGCGTCGAGGATTCCGATGAAGCCCGGGAGCCAGGCCGATGAGAGTTTCTTGTTCTTCATTCCGCGCGAATATACGGCGCGCAGATAGGCGTCGAGGGCCTCTGCCATCTCGTAGTGGGAGTGTTTCTCCTCGCCGTAGTTGATGCCGGAGTAAGCCTCCTCGGGCATTGCGCCGTAGAGTTCGGTCATGTTGAGCACGTCGCCGAAGGAGCCGCCCTGGGCGAAATTGATCTCGCCGTTCATGCGCATGAACTTCTTGGCCTTGTCGATATAGGCGTTGCGCACCACGAACATCTCCGAGAGGTCGAGTTCGGGACCGCCCTTGCGGAGCACGTTGTCTTCCAGAGTGGAGAGGCCCGAGAATGCCCAGCATGTTCCGGACTTGTTCTGGTCTTTCACGGGAGTGGTCTTGTTGATCTTGACGTCGGTGAACTTGAAGCCCGTGGAGTCGGGATTTTCGGGTTCGGCGCCGTTGAGAGCGGGGGCCGGCATGCCTGTTGCGAAAGCCGCGGGGGCAGCCACGAGGGCGAGGGCCAGCAGAATCGTTTTCTTCATTTAAGGTCAGTTTTAAAAAGTGTTCTTTTGGCAAAGATACGAAAAAAGGGGTTGAGGCGCAAAAAATGGAGCGATAATTGTTATAATTTAGGGGAAATGGGAATAAATTCTTATATTTGCGAAAGAAAAGCAAGGAATTGCTAAGACCCAGGATAGAATTACTCTTAAGAAAAAGCAAGACACAAGATATGAAGAAGGTCAACAACGGCGGTGGCGCCCGCAGGCGTCAGCGCAAGGAAGAGCTCGCACAGCGGGTGATGGAATTTCTACAGGCACACAACAAGCAGAGTTTCAACTATAAGCAGATAGCTTTCGGGATCGGTATGGAGAGTCAGCCGCAGCGTATGGATGTGATCCAGATACTCGACGAACTGGCTGCCATGGACGATATCCTGGAGGTGGATCTGGGCAAATACAAGGCGAAGGCGAACCGCGGCACGGAGAACATCGGTTACTTCGTAAGGCGCAGCAACGGCAAGAACGCCGTTGTGATCGACGACGAGCAGATAATGGTGGCCGAGCGCAACTCGATGCACGCGCTTAACGGCGACAAGGTTCGCGTGGTGGTATCGGCCGCCCGCCGCGGTCAGGATCCCGAGGCCCGCGTCATAGAGATAGTGGAGGCCAAGGAGCAGCAGTTCGTGGGGACGATCAAGATAGACAAGAATTATTCGGCGCTGGTGACCGACTCGAAGTTCCTTGCCGCCGACATCATCATACCGAAAAACAAGCTGAAGGGCGGCCGCAACGGCGACAAGGCCGTGGCCCGGATCTCCTGCTGGAAAGACGACGAGATGAACCCTCGCGGCGAGATAATCGACATCCTCGGAGCCAAGGGGGAGAACAACGCCGAGATGCACGCCATCCTGGCCGAGTTCGGACTCCCCTACAAATATCCCGAGAATGTGGAGAAGGCCGCGGAGCGCATCCACGAGGGGATCAGCAAGGAGGAGATAGCGAAGCGCGAGGATTTCCGCGCCGTGACCACCTTCACCATCGACCCCCGCGACGCCAAGGACTTCGACGACGCCCTCTCCATCCGCCAGCTCGCCAACGGCAACTGGGAGGTGGGAGTGCATATCGCCGACGTGACGCATTACGTGAAGCCGGGTTCGCTCATCGACAAGGAGGCGCAGAAGCGCGCCACGAGCGTATACCTCGTTGACCGAACCATCCCGATGCTTCCCGAGCGACTCAGCAACGGCATCTGCTCGCTGCGTCCCGACGAGGAGAAGCTCACCTTCTCGGCCGTGTTCGAGCTCGACCAGAAGGCAAACGTGGTGAACTCCCGCATCGGCAGGACAGCCATCAAGAGCGACCGGCGCTTCACCTACGAGGAGGCGCAGGAGATAATCGAGACCGGCAAGGGAGAGTTCGCCCGCGAACTGGGCGTGCTCAACAAGCTGGCCAAGGAACTCCGCCGCCGCCGCTATCAGAAGGGCGCGCTGGAGTTCGACCGCGCCGAGGTGCGCTTCGAGATTGACAAGGACGGCAAACCGATCGATGTCTATTTCAAGGAGTCGAAAGACGCCAACAAGCTCATCGAGGAGTTCATGCTTCTGGCCAACCTCACTGTGGCCGAGAGCGTGGGGAAGGTGGCCAAGGGTAAGAAGGCGAAGAGTTTCGTCTACCGCGTGCACGACAATCCAGATCCCGAGAAGCTCGGCAACCTGAGTCTGATAGCCCAGCGGTTCGGTTACAAGCTCGCCACCGACGGTTCGAGCCGCGAGGTGAACAAGAGCGTGAACCGGCTGCTCCGCGACGTGAAGGGGAAGGGAGAGGAGAACATGCTCTCCATCCTGGCCATCCGCTCGATGGCGAAGGCCGTCTACACCACCGACAACATCGGCCACTACGGACTGGCGATGCCCTACTACACCCACTTCACCTCGCCGATACGCCGCTATCCCGACATGATGGTACACCGTCTGCTGGCGAAATATGCCGAAGGGGGAAGGAGCGCCGACAAGATGAAACTCGAGGACGAGTGCAAGCACGACTCCGACATGGAGCAGCTGGCAGCCAACGCCGAGCGCGCCTCCATCCGCTACAAGCAGGTGGAGTATATGAAGGAGAGGCTCGGCGAGATCTACGACGGAGTGATCTCGGGTGTGACCGAGTGGGGCTTCTATGTGGAACTGAACGACTCGATGTGCGAGGGACTGGTGCCGATCCGCGATCTGGCCGACGACTACTACGACTTCGACGAGAAGAACTATTGCCTTATCGGACGCCGTCACGGAGTGAGATACACTCTGGGCGACGAGGTGAAGGTGCAGGTGGCCCGCGCCGACCTCGACCGCAAGCAGCTCGACTTCGCGCTGATCGACGACAAGGGGAATCCCAACAAGCCGCTCAACCTTCAGGAACGCAAGCCCGGGAAGAGGCACGAGCAGAAGGCCCGGAGGCGCTCGAAGGTTAAAGGTTAAAGGTTAAAGGTTAAAGGGGGGGTTGAGGTTAGAGGTTAGAGTGGGGTTTAGAGGTTAGAGGTTAGAGGTTAGAGAGGTGGGGAGTTTTTTTGGTTTTTAGTAATCAGAGGCTCTATAAGCGGAGACTCTATAAGCGGAATGACTTAAAATTTAGACATGAAGAGATATTTGACACTGGGGATGGGGATTTTGGTGATGGCCGGTGCCGCCGGTGCCGCCGGTGCCGCTGAGACCGCGGGGAATATCGTCGAGACTTCGGCTTACCGCTGGAGCGGCGACACCATCTATCAGGGAGAGTTCAAGGCGTGGGCCGACTCGCCTACTCGGATTCGGAGCACCTATCACGGAAGGCCGGGCTATTTCATGCCCGTGGAGCCGGAGTGGAACCTGAAGAACGACATCAGCAAGTATCCGGTGCTGACAACGGAGAACATGCTTCATCAGGCCATCTACAACATGGGTCTTGACGAGATGGTGAACGCCGTGGAGCCCGACACCACCCTGCGCACCGGCAAGGAATGGGCCGGAGTGTGGACCCGCGACGTGAGCTATTCCATCATCCTCTCGATGGCGTCGCTTCAGCCCGAGGCCTCGATGATCTCGCTGATGAAGAAAGTGAATCCGAGCGGACAGATAATCCAGGACACCGGTTCGGGAGGGGCATGGCCCATCTCGACCGACAGGATGGTTTGGGTGCTGGCCGCCTGGGAGGTTTATAAAGTCACGGGCGACATGGCGTGGCTCAAGAAAGTCTATCCGATAGCGCTGCGCTCGATAGAGAAAGACGACGCTACGGTGCGCAGCGAGGCCGGACTGGTGAAGGGAGAGACCTCCTTCATCGACTGGCGCGAGCAGAGCTATCCGCGCTGGATGCAGACCGCCGACATCTCGCAGAGCGAGGCGATGGGCACCAACGTGATGTATGCCGCAGCTCTGCGCTGCGTGAGCGAGATGGCCACGGTGCTCAAGGAGAAGAAGACGGCCGCAGAGTATGCACGCAAGTCGGAGGAGCTTGCCGCCGCCATCGACAAGCGCTTCTATATGCCCGACAAGGGATATTACGCCATGTACACCTACGGCCGCGACAACATGATCCTCAATCCGAGGGAGGAGACGCTGGGCACAGCGCTGGCCGTTCTCTTCGACGTGGCTCCCGCCGAAAGGCAGAAGGAGATGTCGCAGAACGTGCCGCAGACCCCCTACGGTGCGGCAATCTTCTATCCGCAGATAGCCGACATCCCCAACTACCACAACAACGCCCTCTGGCCCTTCGTTGGCAGCTACTGGACCCTGGCGCAGGCCAAGGCCGGCAACGAGGCCGGAGTGATGGAGGGAATCGGCAGCATCTTCCGCCCCGCGGCCCTCTTCGCCACCAACAAGGAGAACTTCAACCTCGACAACGGCGACTACTATACCGAGCTGAATTCCAGCAACATGCTCTGGAGTCTGTCGGGAAATCTGGCGCTTACGCAGCAGATACTCTTCGGCATCCACTTCGAGAAAGACGGCCTGAGGATAGCGCCGTTCGTGCCGAAAGCGCTGGCGGGCGACCGCACGCTGAGCAACTTCCCCTATCGCGGAGGCCGGCTCTCGATCAATGTGAACGGATATGGCGACAAGGTGAAGTCGCTGACATTCAACGGCAAAAGCTACGAGCCCGGCAGCGTGATTCCCGCCAAACTTCTCGCCAAGGGAGGCGAGATCAAGGTGGAGATGGCCAACGAGCCGATAGCCGAGATGAAGCTCAACCGCCAGCCCAACCTGAAGGCTCCCCTTACGCCCACGGCATGGCTTAGCCGCAGCGACGAGCTGGCCGGTCCGCGGGTACCGGCCGAGAATCTGCTGCAGTGGAATCCCATCGAATATATCGGGGAATATATCGTGCTGAAAGACGGCAGGGAAGTGGCCCGCACCCACGAGACCAGCTACGCGGCCACCGAGCCCGGCGAGTGGCAGGTGATCGGCGTCGCCGGAGACGGTACGCGGGGTTTCGCCTCCGAGCCCCGCAGCAACAGGCCGCGGCGCGTGTTCGACTTCCCCGAGGAGAAGAGCGTGATGACCTCGACTGAGGTGAGCTATCAGCCCAAGGGGAAGATCAGCGGCGCGCGCGGCGGATTCGTGGAGATCGACAGGACGTCGGCTCCCGCCGCGGTTGAGGTCGAGGTGCCCGAGGGAGAGTATACCATCGCGTTCCGCTATGCCAACGGCAACGGACCCGTGAACACCGAGAACAAAGCCGCGATCAGGACCCTGACCGTCGACGGCGCGAAAGTCGGCACCGTTGTGATGCCGCAGCGCGGCGTGGCCAACTGGGACGATTGGGGAATGAGCAGCGCCGTCAGGGTGAAGCTCGACGCCGGGAAGCACACCGTGAAGCTCGAGTATCTGCCTGAAGACGAGAACATGAACATCGCCACCAACCACGCCATCATAGACCGCGTGGTGCTTGAGCGGATGAAATGACAGCCTGATTTCCCCGGGGCGGCAGCGGCTTAAAAATGCTAAAAAACGGGGGAAGATTTGGCTGGGTGAGAAAAAAATTGTAATTTTGCAGTGGGCGAGTCCTGCACGACCAGCTCCCCGTGAAATCCCCCAGATCCTGACCGAAGCAAGGGTAGCGGGTTGAGCGGTGCGATGCAGACAGCTCGCCCACCTGCCTCTTTAGCTCAGTTGGCCAGAGCACGTGATTTGTAATCTCGGGGTCGTTGGTTCGAATCCGACAAGAGGCTCGACGCAAAGGATTAATGTTTTTCATAATTTTGTTTTGGCGGTGTGTTTAGTGATAAGCATGCCGTTTTTTTCTATTCCCGGCTGAAGCGGAACCTTGCGGGGCGCGGAGGCGTTTTAGAAGCGAAAACAAAGCGGAACATCAACCCTAAAAAGAGACGGAAATGATAATACACAACGCAACCTTCATGATAGAGAAGGAGAGGGAAGGGGAATTTGTGAAATGGCTGGCTGAGCGGCTCGACAGTGTGATAGAGCCGCCGGCGCTGAATCCGCGCGTGTCGGCGATGCGCGAGGCCGGGGGTGTGGATTACAGGCAGGCCGAGGCGCAGAGCGTGGCGTTCCAGCTGGAATTCCCTACGCTGGAGACGGCGCGCGACTGGAGCAGCCGGAAATTCGGACCCTTGGCGGCCGAATTCGCGGAGGCGTTCGGGCCGAACGCGATGGCGTTCACGTCGCTATTCGAGACAATCAGGCTCTAAGGGGCGGGAAAATACGCGCATGGACGAGAGGGTAAAGAAATATGAGAGAGTGATCATGGGGATCGACCCGGGCACGAACGTGATGGGTTACGGCGTGCTCGGGGTGAACGGGAAGCATGCCGAAGTGGTGGTGCTGGGTGTGGTGCAGCTGAGCAAGTTCGAGAGCCATTACCTGCGGCTTCACCGCATTTTCGAGCGCGTCACGGGTCTGTGCGAGCAGTATCTGCCCGACGAGGTGGCGCTGGAGGCGCCCTTCTTCGGGAAGAACGTGCAGTCGATGCTGAAGCTCGGAAGGGCGCAGGGGGTGGCGATGGCCGCCGCGCTGAACCGCGACATTCCCATCAGCGAGTATGCGCCTCGCTCGATAAAGATGGCCGTTACCGGCAACGGTCAGGCCTCGAAGGAGCAGGTGGCCAACATGCTGAAGGCGCTTCTGCACATGAAGGCCGAGGACATGCCGAAGCTGCTCGACGCCACCGACGCGCTGGCCGTGGCTCTGACGCATTTCTACGAGACGGGGAAGCCGCAGGCGGAGCGCGGGCCGAAAAGCTGGGCGGAATTCATTGCCCGGCATCCCGACAGGGTTAAATAAACGCTTTCCCCCTTATCCGGCCTTTGGCCGGATTACCTGACCTTGCTAACGCGGCACCGGGAGGCGCTACGGGGGGAGGGGATGCAATTTTTTTTTGGGGAGGGGGCTCTTGGCTTTTAGAATGTTTGGCCGTAGGAGCCTCGGTCTAGGCTGCGATAGCCTATGGCTTCGGCTATGTGGCGGGGCTGGATCGGGGCCTGGACGGCTTCGGCAAGAGTCATTTCTCCTGAGGCTATGGCTGCGGCTGACTCGAGATCGGCTATCGTGCGCGAGACGCGCAGGATGCGGTCGAAGGCGCGGGCCGACATGTTGAGGCGCGTCATGCGCTCTTTCAGTTTTTCCATACCTTCGGCGTCGGGCCATGCGAATTCATGGAGCAGGCGCGAATTCATCTGGGCGTTGCAGTGGATACCCTTCAATCCCTTGTAGCGCTCCTGCTGGATGTTCCGGGCGCCCATTACTCGTTCGCGGATAGCGGCCGAGCTTTCCGCCGCCTCGCGCGAGGCCATGGCGTCGAACTCCACCGGTTCGATCTCCACCTGGATGTCGATGCGGTCGAGCAGCGGGCCCGAGATGCGGTTCATATATTTCGCAACGGCCCCCGGCATGCATGTGCAGCGCTTGGTGGGATGGCCGTAATAGCCGCAGGGGCAGGGGTTCATGCTCGCCACGAGCATGAAGCTGGCGGGATATTCCACAGTATATTTGGCGCGGGAGACGGTGATGACGCGGTCTTCGATGGGCTGGCGGAGCACCTCCAGCACCTGGCGCGGGAATTCCGGAAATTCATCAAGGAAGAGCACGCCGTTGTGTGCCAGCGAGATCTCGCCCGGCATCGGGTTGACGCCACCGCCAACGAGGGCCACCGGCGAGACGGTGTGATGGGGAGTGCGGAAGGGGCGGGAAGTCATCAGCATCGAGCCGCGCGAGAGTTTGCCTGCCACCGAGTGGATCTTGGTGGTTTCCAATGCCTCGCTCATGCTCAGCGGCGGGAGGATGGATGGCAAACGCTTCGCCATCATCGACTTGCCGGCACCCGGAGGCCCCACCATAATCAGGTTGTGGCCGCCTCCGCAGGCCACCTCGAAGGCGCGTTTCACATTCTCCTGGCCCTTCACCTCCGAGAAGTCGAAATCGAATTCCCCCTCGTGGAGGCGGAAGAGCTCGCGCGTGTTGATCTTCGTGGGCTGGAAGCGGGGATCCCCCTTCAGGACGCCGATCACCTCCTCCAGGTTGCGGACGCCGTAGACGTCGATGTTGTTCACAACGGCCGCCTCTGTGACGTTGGCCTCGGGGACGATGAGTTTCTTGAACCCCATCTCGCGGGCCTTGACAGCCATCGGCAGGGCCCCTTTCACCGGGAGCACCGAGCCGTCGAGGGAGAGTTCGCCGGTGATCATATAGTCGCCGATGTCGGGACATTCGAGATATTGGGCCGTGATGATGATGCCCACGGCCATAGGGAGGTCGAACTGCGCCCCCTCCTTCTTGACGTCGGCCGGGGCGAGGTTGATGGTGGTGCGGAAGCGGGGGAACTTGTAGCCGTAGGTGGTGAGGGCCGAGATCATTCGCTGATGGCTCTCCTTGACGGCCGTGTCGGCCATTCCGACGATATAGAACTGGGCGCCCGGCACCATTGCGGTCTCGATGGTGACCGGGAAGGCGTCGATGCCCTGGATAGCTGCTGTGAAGACTTTTGTAAGCATTATGGAAAGTATGGGAGCGGGGCTCTTATTTCGCTTTGATTTTATTGAACTCCTCGACGGCGCGGAGGAGATCCGGGCCGCGGTAGACGAGTTTTCCTCCCTTTGCCACCACCAGCACGCAGGGGACGGAGTTGACTCCGAGCTGGCGTGCGTCTGGGTCGGCGAGGCCGAGCGGCATCCAAGCCTCCACCACATTGCGGAGCGAGTCTGCCTTGACCGTGCGGGTCATTGCGAGCGAGTCGGGCCGCAAGTCGAAGCGGGCTATTATCCGGGCCGAGGAGTCGGGGTTGGCTTTCAGCAGGTCGCGCAGGACGTTGATGTCGGCGTCGTATCCCTCGGCCTCCGGGCGCGAGAAGAGCAGCAGCGTGGGGAGCGAGCCCGGTTTGAGAGTGTCGCATCCGAGGGGGAACGACTTCACGGCGAAGGGTCTGGGGGAGAATGTTTCCGAGGGGGCGCCGTCGATCATGTCGGAGCGGGAGGCTATCTCCACCCACTTCGAGTCGGCCGCCTTCCCCTTGAGGCTCTTCCACAGCTTCGAGAAAAGCTGCGGAGCCTCGCCGCGGTAGAAATAGACCTCGAGCAGGATTGTGGAGACGGGATTCTCCGGATTCTCGCCCACGAACTTCTCCACCGCCTTGTTGACGCGTTCGGGATCGTTGGCCTTGAGCGCCTGCAGGTTGGCGAGGCGCCAGTCGGTGAGGGCGTCGGTGATCTTGTTGCCGCGGAGTTCCCATTCCAGTCCGCTCTGGCTCTTGCCCGAGAGCGAGAGTTTGTCGCCGCGCTCGGCGTAGCCCACCGCCACGACGCGCGAGCTGTGGTCGAGCACGAAAATGAGCGACGGATTGCGCGTCTTCCCCTCCAGTTTTCCCTTTCCCTTCTGGAGATGGACCACGTTCTCCACCAGCCAGCCCTTCTTGGGGTCGGAGGCGTAGTAGATGAACGTGCAAGTGGAGAGCGAGTCGGGGAGCGCTACCTCGACTCGGAACTCGTTCCTGACGCAGCCCGAAAGCAGGGTCAGGAGGAGGAGAAATATGGGGAGAAATCTATATCTTGTCAATATGGCTGGGATGATTTAATCAAAACGGGAGGCTCAGACATACTCTTCGCCGAAGCGTGTCTCCACATCGTTGACCACCTGGCGGATGCGCTGCTCCTCCGCCACGGGATAGATGAGCAGGGCGTTTCCGGCGTCGGCCACGATATAGTCCTTCAGACCCGAAGCCACCACGATCTTGTCGCCCTGGACGGCGAAGATGGAGTTCTCGCAGTTGTGGGCGAGCACCTTGCAGTTCTGGGTTACGTTGCCCTCCTGGTTCTTGGGCGAGCAGTCGTAGAGTGCTTTCCAGGAGCCGAGGTCGCTCCAGCCGAGGTCGGCCGTCTTGACATAGACGTTGTCGGCCTTCTCCATAATGGCGTAGTCGATGGAGATTGAGGGGGCTGTGGGGAACGCCTTGTCGATGAAGTCGGTTTCGGCCGGGGTGGCGTAGTCGTGTTCGCCGGCGTTGAATATGGTGGCGATGTCTGGGGCGTACTTCTTGAAAGCCAGCAGGATGGATGCGGCAGTCCAGAGGAACATTCCGCTGTTCCAGAAGAACTCTCCGGTGGAGAGGAAGATCTTGGCCATCTCGAGGTTGGGTTTCTCGGTGAAGGATTTCACCTTGAGGATGCCGGGATAGCCCTCCACGGGAGTGCCTTGCTGGATGTAGCCGTAGCCGGTATGCGGGGATAGGGGCTTGAGGCCGATTGTGAGCAGTCGGTCGCCCTGCTCCACGAAGTCGAGGCCCTCGCGGAGCGTGTTGCGGAACTCCTCTTCCTTGAGGATGAGATGGTCGGAGGGGATGGTTACGATCGACGCCTCGGGGTCGAGGGCGAAGATGTGGTGGGCGGCCCAGCAAATGCATGGGGCCGTGTTTCGGCGGGCGGGCTCGAGAAGGATGTTGCTCTCCTTCACCATGGGGAGCTGCTCGCGGATGATGTCGTAATAGGCGCTGTTGGTGACGAGAATGATATGTTCGGGGTCGGCGATTGGTAGGACTCGCTCCACAGTGAGCTGGAGCAGCGAGCGGCCCGTTCCGAAGAAGTCGAGGAACTGCTTGGGCATCCCCGCGCGGCTGAAGGGCCAGAAGCGGGAGCCCACGCCGCCGCACATGATCACGCAATAGCGGTGGTTTCTTTTCGTTTCGTTGTTTCCCATAAATAGATCGGTAATAAGAGTTTATGCAGGTCAGGCCGATTCCGGGAGGGACTTGAACTGATGCTTCACGCCCTCGACCACATTGAGCATGTAGTCGCCGAGTTTCTCGGCCTCTCCGATGAGGTCCATGAAGAAGATGCCCTCCTGATAGGAATATTCCTGATTGTTGATGTTGAAGATGTTTCCGTCGCGGAGCTTGTTGCGGAAGTTGTTGATTTCGCGCTCCTTGTTGTAGGCCTCGATGATCTTGGAAGTGTCGGGCACCTCCATCTCCTCGAGGATGTTGATCATGTTGTCCATGGCGCGGGTCACGAGTTCGAACATCTGGTCGATCTCGTGGATGATTGCCTCGTCGAATTCGACGTGGTTGGCGTATTTGCGCTCCATGGTCTTGGCCACGTTGTAGCAGCCGTCGGCGATGCTCTCTATCTCGCTGACTATGCGGAGCATACCGGAGATGCGCATCTTACCTTCGGGCGACAGGCGACCCTCGCTCACCTTGTTGAGATACGTTCCGATCTCGATCTCCATGCGGTCGGAGATCTCCTCGTATTTCTCGAGGCGGTTGAAAGTGGCTGTATATTCGTCGCTCTTATGGTCGAGATGGAGCAGCGCCTTGGCCATTTCGAGCATGCGGCGCACGCGCTGGCCGTAGACCACGATCTCCTTCTGGGCCTGGGTGATGTTGAGCTCGGAAGCCGAGAGGATGCCTCGGCCGATATATTTGAGCTGGAATTCCTCCTCCTCGTCTTTGTGGCGGGCCGGCATGATCCAGCAGACGATCTTGACGTAAAGTTTTGTGAACCAGATCATCACCATGAGGTTGATGGCGTTGAACACCGTTGGGAACATGGCCAGACCGAAAGCGATGCAGCTCTGGGCGCGGGCTGTCATGCCCCCTTTCTCGTCGAGCAGGGTCGTGCCGCGCATGCCGGCTTCCTGAGCCGCGGAGATGTCGAGGGGGTTGATGCCCTCGCAGGCCTTGGTGATGTCGCCCACGAGTTCGACGAAGGGGGTGAAGACGCAGAGCGTGATTATCGAGCCGATCACATTGAAGAGCACATGCCCCATGGCCGTTCGCTTGGCCGCGAGGTTACCCGAGAGCGAGGCGAGCACCGGGGTGATGGTCGTACCGATGTTTCCGCCCAGGATGATGGCGCAACCGAGAGTGAACGAAATCCAGCCCTGGGAGCACATGATCAGCGTGATGGCGAAAGTGGCGGCCGAGCTCTGGGCCACCATTGTGACGATGATGCCGATTGTGAAGAATATCAGGATCGAGCCTACGCCCATCGAGGTGTAGTTGGTGAGGAACTGCAGCATCTCGGGATTCTCCTGCAGGTTGGGCACATACTTGCTGATGAGGTCGAGGCCCATGAAGAGGAAGCAGAATCCGATGAGGAACTCGCCGAGGCTCTTGTAGGTGCCCTTCTTCATGAAGAGCATCGGGACTCCGATGGCGAGCAGGAGGATGCTGTAGTCGGAGATGTTGACCTCGAACGAGAACGCCGAGATGATCCAGGTGGTGGCCGTGGTGCCGACGTTGGCGCCGAATATCACCGCCATGGCCTGCTCGAGGCTCATGAGGCCGGCGTTGACGAAGGAGACCACCATCACCGTGGAGGCCGACGAACTCTGGATAAGGGCTGTGATCGCTATACCGGTGAGTACGCCGGTGAAGCGGTTTCGGGTCATTACACCTAAGATGTTGCGCAGGCGGTCGCCGGCGACTTTCTGAAGGCCCTCGCTCATCACCTTCATGCCGTAGAGGAAAAGGCAGACGGAACCGAGCAGGCTGATGAAATCTAAAATGCTGTAATTCATACGTTCGGCCGATTAGGTCGGAAAAGGAGAAGACACGGGTAGAAAAAATGCCCTCTCCGCGATGCTTATTTGATGCAAAGATAACAATAATTTTGCTATATTTGTAACAAAATTGCAATGTTGCACAGCATCAGGTCGGAAAAATCGGACGGGATGCGAAAAAAGAGAGGCCGCCATGCAGATAAGCACAGTCTATCCATTCGAAAAAGACATACCGGACATCAGGGAGATAGCCTCGGCGCATCCCTACAGCAGCTACAACAGCCAGTCGGAGCGCAGGCGCGAGTTGCCGGCCATCGTGGCGATGGGGCGCGACCGCTCCATCGGTTTTCAGGGCGACATGCCCTGGCATATCCCCGAGGATCTGAAGCATTTCAAGCAGCTGACCACGGGGCATCCCGTGATCATGGGCCGCGCCACGTGGGAGTCGCTGCCGAAGAAGCCTCTGCCGGGAAGAAGGAATATTGTCGTGACCAGGCAGGCCGACTATGAGGCCGAAGGGGCCGAGAAGGCTGGGAGCATCGAGGAGGCCGTGGCGATGTGCGAGATAGCCGAGGAGCCGTTCATCATCGGCGGGGCATCCGTCTACGAGCAGGCTCTGCCGCTGCTGACGCGGGTGTATGTGACGCTCGTGGACGGCGAATTCCCCGAGGCCGACCGCTTCTTCCCCGAGCTCGACCCCGGGGAATGGGAGGAGGGCGAGACGGAAGGACCGTTCGAGTCGAGATGCGGACTGCGCTATTCGTTCAAGACAATGAGGAGAAAGGGATGAAAGTAGCGATAATCAACAAATCCGACTCCACCGGAGGGGCGGCGATCGTGTCGTTCCGGTTGACGGAGGCGCTGCGCAACAGCGGCACCGACGCGCGGATGGTAGTGGCCGAGAAGCTCACACATGCCTCCTTCGTGGATCTGGCCGGAAGCGAGGCGGCGATGAAGATTCCCTTCCTGACCGAGCGGCTCGGGATATTCCTGCGCAACGGACTGAACCGCGACACCCTCTTCAAGATCGACACCGCCAGCGCCGGCATGCCGCTCCACCGCCATCCCGACGTGAAGAGCGCCGATGTGGTGTGTCTCAACTGGGTGAACCAGGGATTGCTGTCGCTCAGGGAGATAGGGAAGATACTGAAGATGGGTAAGCCGGTGGTGTGGACGATGCACGACATGTGGAACTTCACCGGCATCTGCCATCACGCCGGGGAATGCCCCGGATATTTAGGCGACTGTTCCGACTGCCCGCTGCTTGTTCCGAAGCTGGCTTTCAAAGGGTTGGCTTCCAAGACAATGAAGCGAAAGAGCAAACTCTACGGGATGGAGCCGAAGATACATTTCGTGGCCGTGTCGAATTGGCTGGCCCACCGCGCCCGGGAGTCGAAACTGATAGGCAGCGGGATGCCGCTGAGTGTGATCCCGAACGCCTTTCCTTTCCCCGACAAGCCGCGCGAGCGGAAGCTGAAGGGGGAGGGAGAAAGGCTGAGGCTGCTGTTCGGTGCGGCGCGGCTCGACGACCCCGTCAAGGATCTGCCGGCGCTGGTGGAGACCACGCGGATACTGAAAGAGCGCTATCCCGAACTTGCCGGCAGGCTGGAGCTGGTGACGTTCGGCGCGGTGAAGAATCCCGAGGCGTTGGAAGGCTTTGCAATTCCCGCCACGCATATGGGGATGATTCACGGTGCGGAGAAGATCCGCGAGCTTTACGAAGGGGCCGACATACTGGTCTCGACCTCACGCTACGAGACCCTGCCGGGAACGCTGGTGGAGGCGCAGGCCTACGGATGCGTGCCGGTGAGCACCGACCGCGGCGGCCAGCGCGACATCATCGACCATCTCTCCACAGGCTATCTGGCCCGCGATCCCGAGGGACTTGCCGAGGGGATAGCCTGGGCGGCCGCGCGGATAAGCGGTCCCGATGGCGATGCCGGAATATTCGCGCGGATGCTGAAAGAGGCGCGGTTCCGCTTCTCGGCCGAGGCCGTGGCGGCGCGGTATCTTTCCCTCTTCAGGTCAATGCTGAAAGGTTAAAGTCGCTTCGCGAAGGTTAATGGTTAATGAAAAAAGCCCGCTGGCGCGGGCTTTATTTTTTTTGCTAATTGCTGATTAGGCGTCGATGTTGGCGTAGGTGGCGTGGGCCTCGATGAAGTCGCGGCGGGGAGCCACTTCCTCGCCCATGAGGACGGAGAAGGTGCGGTCGGCCTCGGCGGCGTTGGTGAGTGTCACCTGCTTCAGCATGCGGTTTTCGGGGTCCATGGTGGTTTCCCAGAGCTGCTCGGGGTTCATCTCACCGAGACCTTTGTATCGCTGGAGCACCATACGGTTGCGGTCGCCGTTGCAGCGCTCGTCGACGAAACGCTGCACCTGCTGGTCGGTCCATGCATACTCCTCGATCTTGCTCTTGCCTTTGGTGGAGCATTTGTAGAGGGGCGGCGTGGCGATGTAGAGGTAGCCGTTGTCGATGATGGGGCGCATGCGGCGGTAGAAGAACGTCATCAGAAGCGTGGCGATGTGGGCGCCGTCGACGTCGGCATCGGTCATGATCACCACCTTGTGGTAGCGGAGCTTCGACATGTTGGGGGCCTTGGAGTCCTCCTCGGTGCCGATGGTCACGCCCAGAGCCTTGTACATGTTGACGATCTCGTCGGAAGCGAGGATCTTGACGTCGTTGGCCTTCTCCACATTGAGGATCTTGCCTCGCAGCGGGAGGATAGCCTGGAAGTGGGGGTTGCGGCCCTGCTTTGCGGAACCGCCTGCGGAGTCACCCTCGACGAGGAAGAGCTCGCATTCCACGGCGTCGCGGCTCTTGCAGGGGGCGAGTTTGCCGGGGAGTCCTGCTCCGGAGAGGGTGGACTTGTTCTGGACGCGCATGCGGGCGCTGTAGGCGGCGTGGCGGGCCTGGGCGGCGAGCACCACCTTGTCGACGATCACCTTCGCCTCCTTGGGATGCTCCTCGAGATAGTTGCGCAGAGCCTCGCTGACGGCGGTCTGCACAACTCCCATCACCTCGTTGTTGCCGAGTTTGGTCTTGGTCTGGCCCTCGAACTGGGGCTCAGCCACCTTGACGGAGACCACGGCGGTGAGTCCGTCGCGGAAGTCCTCCTTGGAGAGCTCGATCTTGAGCTTCTCGAGCATCTTGTTGTCTTCGGCGTATTTCTTGAGGGTTGAGGTGAGGCCTCGGCGGAAACCGGTGAGGTGCGTGCCGCCCTCGATGGTGTTGATGTTGTTGACGAAGGAGTAGATGTTCTCGTTGAAGGCCGTGTTGTAGGTCATGGCCACTTCGACGGGCACGCCGTTCTTCTCCGTCTTGAGGGAGATGATGTCGTTGATGAGGGGCTCCTTCCCCTCGTCGATATATTTCACGAACTCGGGCAGGCCCTCGTCGGAGTGGTACACCTCGGTGTGGGGGTTGCCCTCCTCGTCGCGCTGGCGCAGGTCGGTGAGGGTGAGAGTGATTCCGGCGTTGAGGAAAGCGAGGTCGCGGAGGCGGTTGGCCAGCGTCTCGTAGTCGTAGACGGTCTCGGAGAAGATGGAGGCGTCGGGGTGGAAGAGGACGGTGGTGCCGGTGTGGTCGGTTTCACCGATCACGGTGAGGTCGCAGGTGGGTTTGCCGTAGGCGTATTCCTGCATGTGCACCTTTCCGTCGCGGTGCACCTCGGCGCGGAGATAGTCGGAGAGGGCGTTGACGCAGCTGACGCCGACGCCGTGCAGACCGCCCGACACCTTGTAGGAGCCTTTGTCGAACTTACCGCCGGCGTGGAGCACGGTGAGCACCACCTCGAGGCCCGACTTGTGCATCTTCTCGTGCATGTCGACGGGGATTCCGCGGCCGTTGTCGGTGACGCGGATGGAGTTGTCTTCGTTGATCACCACCTCGATGTGGGTGGCAAAACCAGCCACGGCCTCGTCGATAGAGTTGTCAACCACCTCATACACAAGGTGATGAAGGCCGCGGAAGGAGGTGTCGCCGATATACATCGAGGGGCGTTTGCGCACGGCCTCGAGGCCTTCGAGCACCTGGATATTGTCTGCTTGATATTTTCTTGCTTCGGGGGCGTTTTCGGCCTCCAGCTCCGGGCTTTGGAGCTCGCTGTAATCTTCGGATTTCATACTGCAAAAATACAAAAAAATCTGCAAATCGGCAAGAAAAAAAGGCTGCCTTTCGGGCAGCCTTTTTTATGGGGTGAATCTATCTTAGTCCTCGTATTTCTTCAGGATGAGAGCGGCGTTGTGGCCGCCGAAGCCGAAGGTGTTGGAGAGGACGGTCTTGACGTCTTTGCTCACGGCCTTGTTGAAGGTGAAGTTGAGACGGCTGTCCACCTCGGGATCGTCGTCGCCCTCAACGTGGTTGATGGTGGGCGGGATCACGCCGTCGGTGATTGTCTTCACGCTGAAGACAGCCTCGAGGGCACCGGCTGCACCCAGAAGGTGACCGGTCATCGACTTGGTGGAGCTGAGGTTCATCTCGTAGGCGTGGTCGCCGAAGACCTCGACGATAGCCTTGGCCTCGCTGCGGTCGCCGACGGGGGTAGAGGTTCCGTGGAGGTTGATGTAGTCGATCTCCTCGGGTTTCATACCGGCGTCTTTGAGTGCGCCTTCCATCACGAGTTTCGCACCGAGCCCTTCGGGGTGGGTGGCAGTGATGTGGTAGGCGTCGGCGCTCATTCCGGCTCCGGCCACTTCGGCGTAGATCTTTGCACCGCGGGCTTTTGCATGCTCGAGTTCCTCGAGCACGAGGGCTGCGGCACCTTCACCGATCACGAAACCGTCGCGGGAGCCCGAGAAGGGGCGTGAGGCGGTGGCGGGGTCGTCGTTGCGGGTGGAGAGGGCTCTCATGGAGTTGAAGCCTCCCACGCCGGCGGGGTAGATGGCCGCTTCAGCGCCGCCTGCCACGATTGCGTCGGCATAGCCGAGGCGCACGAGGTTGAAGGCGTCGATGAGGGCGTTGTTGGAAGAAGCGCATGCGGACACCGTTGCGAAGTTGGGTCCGCGGAACTCATGAGCGATCGAGATATGGCCGGCAGCGATATCGGCAATCATCTTGGGGATGAAGAAGGGGTTGTATTTGGGACCCTGCTCCTCGCCGTGGATTGCGTAATATCCGGCTTCCTCCTCGAAAGTGTGCAGACCGCCGATGCCGGCGGCGAACACTACTCCGACGCGGTTCTTGTCGATGGCCTCGCTGTCGAGACCGGAGTCGGCGATAGCCTCGTCGGCGGCGGTGAGGGCATACATTGCGTAGAGGTCGAGCTGACGCATCTGGCGACGGTCGAAATGCTCCTCGGGCTTATAGTCCTTCACCTCGCAGGCGAACTGCGTCTTGAACTTCGAGGGGTCGAAGTGGGTAATCGGGCCGGCACCGCTGACACCATTCTTGGCGTTTTCCCAGGTGGTGGCCACATCGTTGCCGATGGGGCTGAGCGCGCCGAGGCCGGTTACTACTACTCTCTTTAATTCCATCTCGAGGCCGGGTTATTATTTCTGGTGGTCTTCGATATATTTGATAGCGTCGCCCACAGTCTTGATGTTCTCAGCGTCCTGATCGGGAATCGTGAGGTCGAAAGCCTTCTCGAATTCCATGATGAGCTCTACGGTGTCGAGGGAGTCAGCGCCGAGATCCTTGTTGAACTCAGCCTGGGGAGTTACTTCGTTCTCGTCAACTGTGAGTTTGTCTACGATGATCTCTTTTACTTTCTGTTCGATGTCAGACATGTCTATTAATTTTTTAGTTAATATTTTTCAATTCAGGGTTATCTGAAACCTCCCACGGATAGGAGGCACATACGCACCTTCGCACTGCTTTGGGGGCAGTTGGCACGCATTCAGGCTGCAAAGTAACATAAAATATTTCGAATAAGGAAATTTTTCAGCAATTTTTGCACAGAAAAAGCACAATTGTGCATAAGATTTTTAAATATTCTTAACAAATCGGGGAAGTTTTCGTTCAAAATTCTCGCTTGAGAGGGGAGGAGAGAAGGGGGAAGGGGCAAAAAAAGGAGCGCTTTTTCGGCGCTCCTTTCTTTGCGGGCTTCGGTTTATCCGGCCGTTGGCCGGATCACTTAACCGCTGAGAGGGAATTTTTTTGATGGGACTCCTTTCCCCGGCCGGGTTTGCGAGCAAACCCGGCTCCAGGAGGCGGATTTGGGCTCCTTTTTCTCCTGCCGGGTTTGCGAGCAAACCCGGCTCCAGGAGGCGGGAAGGGTTCTGCTATTTCATTTCCCAGGTGTCTTTGGTTTTCAGGATCATGTCGCGGAGGGAGGGATAGCCCTTGGCGGCGTGGATCTCGTTGGTCTGGCGCTGCACTTCCTGGTCGTAGACCAGAGCCTTGTAGTCGCGGATCACTCCGAGGGCGAGCGGCAGGTCGTGGCCGTCCATCATGGCGAGCTGCTGCTGCAGGAAGTTCTGCTCGCAGTGGGCGTCGTGCACGAGGACGTCGTCGATGGTGTAGCCGTCCTCGCCGATGGTCACGGCCTTGAGGCCGAAGCCGTCCTGGACGAGGCCCTTGGAGTTGTCGACGCCGAAGAGCATCTTCTCGCCGTGGCGGAGGAGGATGGTGTGCTCGGCGCGGTTTTCCTTGTCGGCGAAGTAGGAGTGCGCGCCATGGTTGAAGATGACGCAGTTCTGGAGGATCTCGACTACTGAAGCACCTTCATGACGGGCCGCTGCCACCATCACCTCGCGTGTGATGTCGAGGGCGACATCGTAGGAGCGGGCAAAGAAGTTTCCGCGTGCGCCGAAGCAGAGTTCGGCGGGGATGAAGGGATCCTCCACGGTTCCGTAGGGGCTCGACTTGGTGACGGCGCCGCGGTCGGAGGTGGGGGAATACTGTCCCTTGGTGAGGCCGTAGATCTTGTTGTTGAAGATCATCATGTTGATGTTCACGTTGCGGCGCACGGCGTGGATGAAGTGGTTGCCGCCGATGGCGAGACCGTCGCCGTCGCCCGACACCTGCCAGACGGTGAGGTCGGGGTTGGCCACCTTGACGCCAGTCGCGATGGCGGCGGCGCGACCGTGGATGGTGTGCATGCCGTAGGTGTTCATATAGTAGGGGAGGCGGGAGCTGCAGCCGATACCCGAGACGACCACCGTCTTCTCGGGGGGCACACCGAGTTCGGCCATAGCCTTGTGGAGCACGTTGAGGATGGCGTGGTCGCCGCAGCCGGGGCACCAGCGGGCGCTTTGGCTGTTCTTATAGTCGGCGGGCGTGAAGCCCTGTTTGATATTCTCTTCCATTTTTACGATGTTAAAAGATATAAATGATAGGGCTTTAGTTTTCTTCCATATGGCGGATCACGCCGTCGACCACTTCTTTCACGAGGAAAGGCTGGCCTTCGATCTTGTTGATTCGGAGCACTTCCTTTCCGGGGAGTTTCTGCTGGAGATAATCGGCGAACATACCGGTGTTGAGTTCGGCCACGATGATCCTCTTGTAACCGCGGAGCAGCTCGAGGGCGTTCTTGGGCAGAGGATTGATGTAGCGGAAATGCATCAGGGCGCAGCGGCGGCCGCTCTTGTTGAGCTGCTGGGCGGCAGTGAGGAGATGGCCGTAAGTACCGCCCCAGCCAACGAGGACCGTGTCGGCCTCGACGTCGCACATGGGCACGACCTCGGGGATGTCGTCGGCGATGCGGGCCACCTTCTGGCGGCGGTTCTCGACCTGGGCTGCGTGGTTGGCGCCGTCGGTGGAGATCACCGAAGTCTTGACGTCTTTCTCAAGGCCTCCGATGCGGTGCATGGCTCCGGGAGTTCCGGGGAGAGCCCACCAGCGGGCGAAGTTCTCGTCGCGGTCGAACGCGCGCCATCCCTCCTTCTTGTCGTCGGGGAGGATATGGGGCTTGATGGCGGGATAGTCGCCGGGTTCGGGGATGCGCCATGCCGACGAGCCGTTGCCGATATATGCGTCGGTGAGGAGGATTACGGGAGTGACGTGCTCCATTGCGATGCGGGCAGCCTCGAAAGCCATGTGGAAGCAGTCGGTGGGCGACGCCGCTGCGAGGACGCAGACGGGCGACTCGCCGTTGCGGCCGTAGAGGGCCTGCATGAGGTCGGTCTGTTCCGTCTTGGTGGGGAGACCCGTGGAGGGACCTCCGCGCTGCACGTCGATCACCACGAGCGGAAGCTCGGCCATTACAGCCAGACCGATCGACTCCGACTTGAGGGCGAGGCCCGGGCCGGAGGTGGACGTCACGGCGAGGTGGCCGGCGTAGGATGCGCCGATAGCCGAGCAGATGCCTGCGATCTCGTCTTCCATCTGGATGGCCTTCACTCCGAGGTCCTTGCGCTTGGCGAGTTCGTGGAGGATGTCGGTGGCCGGAGTGATGGGGTAAGAGCCGAGGAAGAGGGGGCGACCCGACTTCTCGGAGGCGAGGATGAGACCCCATGCGGTGGCGGTGTTGCCCGTCACGTCGGTGTAGGTGCCGGGGAGAGCCGTGTCGGACTCGATGCGGTACACCGGGAGGGAGCTGTGGGTGTTGTGACCGTAGTCCCAGCCGGCGCGGAGCACCTTGATGTTGGCCTCGGCCACGGCCGGTTTTTTGGCGAACTTGTCGCGGAGCTTGCGTTCCACGCTTTCGAGCGGACGGTCGAAGAGCCAGCAGATGATGCCCAGGGCGAGCATGTTCTTGCTCTTCATCATAGCCTTCTGGTCCATGCCGGAGTCGGCGAGGGTGTTTTTCAGAAGTGTAGCCATCGGCACGAGGAGGATCCTGTCGGAGTCGATGCCGAGTTCGGCGATTGGATCGTCGGTGGCATACTCGGCCTTCTTGAGGTTGGCCGCCGAGAAAGAATCCGAATCGCAGACGATGACGCCGTCTTTCTTCAGATAGCGGAGGTTGGTCTTGAGGGCCGCGGGGTTCATGGCCACGAGCACATCGGCCTCATCGCCGGGTGTGTGGACACCTTTTCCAACGCTCACCTGATAGCCCGATACGCCGCTGAGCGAGCCTTGCGGGGCGCGGATTTCAGCGGGATAGTCGGGGAAAGTGGAGATTTGGTCTCCGCGTTCAGCCGAGATGTTGGAGAAGATATTCCCCGCCAACTGCATGCCGTCGCCGGAGTCGCCGGCGAAACGGACCACCACTTTTTCAATGGGACGCACATTAGTCTCCTGTAGCATAAGCTTTTTGTTTTTTGGGGTCGCCCGGAAGGGGCCCCGTTAGAAAAAATAATAAAGTGTTGATATTGTCGTGTTACGAAAATCCTTAACTGTTATTTTACGAAGATCTTGACGCTGCGGAGGGGAGTCTTCACCACGTAGACGCCGGGGCGGAGGTTGGAGGATCCGACCTTCATTCCCTCGAGCGAGAACACCATGCTGCCCTCGGGGGCGACGATGTCGCGGCCGGAGACGTAGACGGGTACCTCGAAGGGGTCGAATACGGAGGTTTCGATTCCGGAGGGAGTTCCGAAAGCGTCGAACTTATAGAGGAGCACGCTTCCCTGCGAGGTAGAGTAGTTGAGGAAGCGGGGCTGCGACTTGTTGAACTGGATGGTGCCGATGCCGTCGCCGAAGTCGAACACGAAGTTGCCGTTCTGTCCGAAGGATACCGAACCGGCCGTGCCCTCGGAAGCCACCGACATGGCGTTCTTGGCCGAAGTCTTCCAGAAGCCGAGTGGGTTTGCGTTGCGGTCGAAGAGCTGGATGGTGTATTTGCCCGAGGAGGGGATGAGGCGGAAGATGGCCGACTCCACGGGGAGCTCGAGCAGATCCTCCTCGAGGAGCCAGGGCTCTGCTGCGGCGTACATGAACTTGCGCTGCGTGTTTCCGCCTTCGGTGCTGAGCACATAGCGGCGGTTTTCGGAGGTGAGGGTGTAGAAGGTGTTGGCGTCGTAGGAGGCCGTGAAGTCGTCGAGGCTCTTCACCTGCTTCCAGGAGGCTGCGGCGTAGTCGTCGGTGCCGGGGTCGAGCGGCGTCACCGTGAGGCGGGAGATGGAGCTGCGGAGAGCGTCGTCGCCCGTGCCTGAGAGGGTGTAGGCGGCATAGGAATGCTGGGTGGTGCCGGAGGCTGCGGCGATGTCGAGGGCCGAGCCGTACTGCTCGTAGGGACCTCCGTCGGTGGAGATCATGAGGCAGGAGCCGGCGTTGTCGATCTCAACCGTGGTGGCGTCCCAGTAGCGCAGCGAGTAGGTGTTGACCGCCGTCGGGCGGCAGTTGCGGAACACGGGAGCCGCCGGGCGGTCGGCGGGAACGGCTGCCGTTGCCGAAGCCAGCGAGAAAGCCTCCCCTTTGCGGTTGCCCCATACGAACTCGATGAGTTCGGGATAGTCGATGAAGGGGTTGCGGTTGAGCTGCATCGAGTAGATCTCCTCGTTTCGGTTGATCTCCTTGGAGTCGACGGGATCCTTGCGGGCCCAGTCGAGCAGCAGGGATACCGCCCAGTCCTGAAGCGTGCAGCCGGAGGAGGTGGGGGTGTATACGAACTCCGACTTGCCGTCCTGCTTCCAAGTCAGGTCGCTGTAGGCCGAGAAGGTGTAGAAGTAGGCGCGGGCGAAGTCGCCCTTGTACTCGTCGGCGGGTTCGAACACGTTGGCAGCGCCGCCTCCGTCGCCGTCGACGGGTTTGCCCACCAGAAGCAGGCCGTTGTCGAAGATGGGGGTGTCGACGCGTCCGGGAGGATAGTTGCTCTTGGTGTTGTTGGCGTTCTGCTCGGAGGGGTTGAGGAGGTGCAGGTCGCTGTATGCCTCCTTGCTGCCGCTCTTGCCGCCCCACCAGGAGTTGGCCACGGAGTGCTCGATGTTGAGGCCGTCATGGCCTTCGGCCACGCGGATTATGGAGTTGCTGTACATGTCCCACCAGATTTGGTCGCCGGCGAACTCACGCACGTCGGTGAGTTCGAAGGCAGGCCAGGTCTTGGTGTTGTAAGTGATCACGGTGTGACCCTTCGAGAGGGCGAGGATGGCGGCCGAGAGGTCGTCGCCCTGCTTGGCGTCGAGGGTGGAGTAGTAGCCGTCGGGGATCGCGGCGAATGCCGAGAGCGAGAGGGCTATTGTCGTTGCTGTTAGAAATCTTTTCATGTGTTAGGTTAGTTCGGATTAAAAGTTGTATGGATTATTTCACGAGAATCTTGACTGCTTTCTTGAAGGTGGGCTTCACCACGATGTAGACGCCCTTCTGGAGGTTGCGGCCGTCGCACTCGCGGCCGTTGAGGTCGAAGATCCGGCTTCCGGCGGGAGCGAGGATGTTGTTGCCCCAGAGTTCTACGAGGAAGGAGTCGTCGTCGTTGCAGGGGTAGAGTTCAGTGACGCCCGAGCCGGCGTATTTGGCCGTGAGCTTGGCGTTGTTGATCTCCCAGGTGTCGGCGCCGTCGGCGGAGGATTCATATTTGAAGCCTACCTGGATCTTCTTGCCGCACCATTCGGAGAGGTCGATCGAACCGGAGTTCACGAAAGTCCAGTTGCCGGCCGTGGGCCATGTGGGAGGAACGATCTCGTTCCATTCGCCGCCCTCTTCGCGAACCACCACGCGGCAGAGGTCGGTGAGGGTGGTCTGGAACTTGGCGGCCTGCTCGAACGAGAATTCGGCGTCGGTGTAGTCGGAGAGGTCCACCACGGGAGAGTAGGCGTAAGCCTTGGCCGCGTAGGCCGTGCCGCCGATGTAGCAGCTGCCCACGAGATAATAGTTCTCCTTGGTGTTCTTCCAGTTCCAGACGTAGGAGGCGTTGTCGGGGATCTCGACGTTCTCGATGGTCCAGCCCTCGGTGAAGGTCACGCTTGTGGAGGCGAGCCATTCGAGGTTGAGGTCGGAGGTGGGATCCTCGGGAGTATCGGGATCGGTGGGAGTATCGGGATCCTCGGAGCCGGAGCCGGAGAGGGAGAAGGGAGTAGTGTTCTTCGAGCCCCAGATGTGCTCGGCGAGTTCGGGATAGTCGATGAAGGGGTTGCGGTTGCCCTGCTCCTTCATGATGCCGGTGTTGCGGTAGGTTTCCTTGGCGCTGACGGGGTCGTTCTTGCTCCAGCGGAGCAGGAGTTCCTGGGCCCAGGGTTTGAAGATGAGGTCGGTGCTGGTGTCGTACATCCAGTTTGTGCCCGAAGTCTTCCAGCTGATGTCGCTGTATGTGCAGAACATATACATGAATACGCGGGCGAAGTCGCCCTTATATTCGTCGCAGGGTTCGTAGACGTAGGACGCGCCGCCGCCCTGGCCGGTCTTGGGGGAGCCCACGAAGGTTACTCCGTTGTCCCAGGTCACCTCGGAGATCTCCGAGAGGGGATAGTTGCTCTTGCGGGAGTTGGCCGTGGAGTTGGAGGGGTTGAGGTGGACGATGTCCTTGTAGGCGTCGTTTTTGGTCTTTCCCCACCAGGAGTTTGCCACGGAGTGCTCGATGTTGAGGCCGCCGTGGCCCGAGTTGGCGTTGACGAGCTCGCTGCTGTACATGTCCCACCAGTAGTCGACGCCGTCGACGGTCTTGATGTCGGTGGATTTGAAAGCTGCCCATGTCGAGTTGCCGTAGGAGATCACCTCGTGGTCGGCGCAGAGCGATTTGATGGCGTCCATGAGGGCGCGGCCGCACTTTCCTTCGAGGCTTGCGTAATAAGTCTGGGGGTTGTAGGTGGCGGCTTGCGCGGCCAGCGGAGAGAGCATGAGGGATGCGAGAAGGGCGAACGCCGCCTTTCCGCAGGAATTTCGGAGTAAGTTGAGTTTCATAAGGTCATAAATTTAAGTGTGATACTTATGTCAATAGTTCGTTAAAAAATTAGTTTAAGACGCCCTTTGGGCGACACCATAA
>X378_Fat_Sand_Rat__coassemble_31_pt1 | contig 29213 bp, 21 predicted proteins | sample X378_Fat_Sand_Rat__metabat2_low_PE_004 | metagenome-assembled genome bin X378_Fat_Sand_Rat
TTGATATCTGATATTGACTGTTGCTGATCGTTGTTGACTGCCTGTCATTTGCCGACGCAGAAGCGGGTGAAGATTGAGTGGAGGAGGGTGTCGGTGGTTACTGCGCCGGTTACTGTTCCGAGGTGGTGGAGGGCTTCGCGGATGTCTTGGGCCGTGAAGTCGGCGCTTATGCCTTGCTCCAAGCACTCCCGGCCTCTCTTCAAGGCGTCGGCCCCTTTCCGCAATGCCTCGGCGTGGCGGGCATTGGTCACTATCAGTTCGCTTTCGGGGTCGTGGGCGAGTGTGGCGGCGCGCACCATCATCTTCTCAAGTTCCGCTATCCCCTCCCCCTCTTTCGCGGAAATTCGCAGCGACTGCATCCCCGCGTCGATAAGCGCATGATCCCCCGCGCCGGAAGGCGTCTGCATCCCCGCGTCGGCAATCGTCGGGGTCTCCCCTCCCCTGTCTGAGGGGCTCTCGCTGTCGGAAGTGCGGAGGTCGGACTTGTTCACCAGAAGGAAGTGGCGTGCTTCGGGAAGTTCGGCGGCGTGGCGTCTTATCTGCTCGAGGTCGGAGGCATGGTCGGGCTGCGTGGGGTCGAGCAACCACAGCACAATCTGGGCTTTTTCCAGCGCGGCCCGGGCGCGTTCTATTCCGAGGAGCTCCACGGTGTCGGCCGTGTCGCGCAGTCCGGCGGTGTCGTAGAAGCGGAAGAGTATTCCGCCAATCTCGCGGGTGTCTTCGATGATGTCGCGGGTGGTGCCGGGGATGTCGCTCACGATGGCGCGGTCGTCGTGCAGAAGGCGGTTGAGCAGTGTGGATTTCCCGGCGTTGGGTCTGCCGGCGATCACCACGGGCACACCCTCCTTGAACGCCTGCCCCGCCTTGTAAGAGTCGGCCAGCCGCTCCACGAGCAGGATTGTCTCGTCGGCGAGGGCGAGCAGGCGGGAGCGGTCGGCGAACTCCACATCCTCTTCCGAGAAGTCGAGCTCGAGTTCGAGCAGCGATGCGAGGTCTACGAGTTTTGCGCGCATCTCGTCGAGGCGGCGCGAGAAGCTCCCCTTCACCTGGCGCATGGCCAGCCTGTGGGCGGCACGCGAAGAGGCGGCTATCAGGTCGGCGATACCCTCGGCCTGCGCCAGGTCGATTCGGCCGTTGAGGAAGGCGCGCTGCGAGAACTCTCCAGCCTCGGCGGGTCGGGCACCGAGTGCCACGAGCCGCGCCACCACCTCGCGCTGTATCCAGCGGGAGCCATGGCAGGAGAATTCCACCACATCCTCGCCGGTGAACGAGCGGGGACCGCGGAATATGGTGGCCACGGCCTCGTCGAGCGGCGAGCCGTCGCTGTCGGCGGTGATGGTTCCGAAATGGGCGGTGTGCGATTCGGCCTCGCGCAGCGGGCGACCTTTCCAGGCGGCGTCGGCGATATCGAGGGCGCGCGGTCCGGAGAGGCGTACCACAGCCAGACCTCCCTCGCCGTGAGGGGTGGAGACGGCGCAGATCGTGTCGTTGTCTTTATTCATTCCGGGTTATCTTTTGCGGGGATTGCGGTTCCAGTCTTTGAACGACGAGCTCGACTCCACGGCCGTCTCGATGTCGTCGGGCAGGGCGTAGAAGAAGTCATAGCCCGTGATCCGCTCCACCTCGTCGATGGTCATCACATACTGCTCCATGCTGCCCGGAGCCGTCATGTTGGGATATACGAAAGCGATGCCGCGGGGCTGGGCAAGATATGGAGCCACGAACACCTTGAAGAAAGCGGAAGGGACGCGGACCTCGGCGTCGCCGATCCGCTGGCGGTCGCTCTTCTCGTAGATCGGACCGGACACAATCACGATGGCCGAATCGCGCTGGGCCCAGATGCGCTCGCGCTTCTCGAGGGTGCTCCACGCTCCGGAGTTCAACGCATGGTCTTGCGGACACATGTTGGTCATCACGAAGCAGTCGGTCATCGCGTCTTCGCTCCATTTCTGGTCGGCGGCGGGGCACATATGTCCGCGGTCGTAGCCTGAGTTGGAGTAGTCGCTGTTTTCGGGACAGCCGTCCACATCGTAGTCGGCGAAGAATTTCCTGCTTCCGCGGGTTGCGGCCCCGTCGGTTTCGCTGCCGAGCAGTTCCCACGCCACCCAGTTGGGGGTGCCGTTCTCCTTGTTGAAACTGAGACGGAACCCGGTGTAGTCCACCTCCTGCGAGGGCACGCCGGCCGGTATCCTCACCTTGTCGAGGTCGGGATAATGCAGGGCGGCCGGCGCCACGGTGTTCTCGCCCGGCGCGGATGCCGCGGTGGTCGAGGCGATGCCGGGAGTTTCCACGGCGGCTGAAGCCGTCGGTCCGGCCTCGGCCTCTTTCTGCCGCCCCATGATGCTTTTCACCATAAGCGACACGAGCCCTATCAGGAATATGACGATGAGTGGAGTCAAAAATCTTCTCATAATGCTGGAGTCTTTCTTTTCTTGCGCAAAGATAGTAAAGAATCGGCAAAACAGCGCAAACTGCTAACAAAATCTACGCCGGTAGAAGCGAGAAAGTTAAAAACAGCATTAAAACTTGTAAAAAAGTCGGGAAATCGCTAATTTTGCGACAACTAACCTTAGCCCCCGGTTCAGCCCTCTCGAGGCAACCGGACCATATGCAAAAAATCTATTCGAACTATGAAGATTCGACTGCTTGCCGCAGCTTCTCTGGCATTGCTTGCGGCCTCTACAGGCGCCATGGCCCAGAAGGCGGCGGTCAAGACCAACCTGCTCGGGTGGGCCACCACCAACATCAACGCCGGCGTGGAGCTAGGCGTGGGCCGAAAGTCGACCATCCAGGTCTTCGGCACGCTCAATCCCTGGGATTTCAGCAATCTTAAGCGCTACCGCTTCTGGAACGTGATGCCCGAATACCGCTACTTCTTCTGCGAGAAGTTCGGCGGCCATTTCCTCGGCGTCCATCTTCTGGGCGGACAGTACAACGTGCGCAACGTCAACCTGAGCCTGATGGGTCTGCCCGACCTCACCACGGCGGAGAACGGACCCGTGACCACGGCCGACGGCGTTGAGAAGGCGCGCCACGTGGAGGGCTGGTATGCCGGCGCCGGCATCACCTTCGGCTACCAGTGGATGCTTTCGAAACACTGGAACCTGGAGGCGTCGCTGGGAGTGGGATACGCCTACTCCCCCTATACGCTCTACGGACGCTGCAACATGGAGGTGGAGAAAAAGAACCTCAACTATTTCGGCCCCACCAAGGTGGCCGTGAGCCTGATGTATCTCTTCTAAGACTCGGAAAACCGAACCAAAACCCGTGAAAATGAAACTCAGACATATAGCTTTCGGTCTGCTCGCGATTGCAGCCGGAGCAGCATGGGGGGCGAAGGCCACCCCCACCCTGAAGGCCGTGAAGGTGAGCAACGTCGACCTCACCCGCCAGAAGGACAACATGAAGATAGCCTTCGACATCGACTTCAGCCAGGTGAGCCTCAAGAGCGACCAGCAGGTGATCTACACCCCGGTGCTCGTAGGCGGCAAAGACTCGGTGACGTTCTCGCCGATAGTGCTCAACGGGCGCAACGCCGCCCTGCGCGAGGAGCGCGACCCGGGCCGCGCCGTGAAGGGAGCCACCACGCTGAAGCGCCTCAACGGCAAGAGCCAGACGCTCCCCTTCAGCGCCACCCTCCCCTACGCCGACTGGATGGACTGGTCGCGCCTCTATCTGGCCGAGGACCTCTGCGGCTGCGGCAATCTCAAGGACCAGGACCGCATCCCGGTGGGCGAGTTCGACAACCGTCCGGCACCGCCGCCCGCCATGACCTTCATCACCCCGAAGGCCGAGGCCGTGAAGCCCGCGACGAGAAGGGCTCGGCATTCGTGGACTATGTAGTGAACAAGACCAACATCCTCCCCGACTACCGCTCCAACCGCAAGGAGATAGCCAAGATCGTGGCCACGATCGACCTGGTGAAGAACGACCCCAACGTCTCCATCACCGAGATCAACATCCACGGTTACGCCTCGCCCGAGGGAACCTACGCCAACAACACGCGTCTGGCCGAGGGGCGAGCCGCCTCGCTCAAGGAGTATGTGAAGAGCCTCTACACTCTTCCCGACAATATCTTCACATCGAACGCCACGCCTGAAGACTGGGCCGGACTGCGCCGCCTGGTAGAGGAGAGCAGCCTGCCCGAGAAGAGCGAGATCCTCGCCATCATCGACAATCCGCAGCTCGACCCCGACGCCCGCGACAACGCCATCAGGCAGCGCTTCCCCAAGACCTACCAGTACATACTGAAGGAGTGGTATCCGGGCCTGCGACATTCCGACTACACGGTGAGCTATGTGGTGCGGCCCTTCACCGTAGAGGAGACGAAGGCCATCATGAAGAAGACTCCGAAGCAGGTGAGCCTCAACGAGATGTTCCTCGTGGCCCAGACCTACGAGCCGGGTTCGCCGCAGTTCAACGAGGTGATGGACATCGCCGTCAGGACCTATCCCGACGATCCGACGGCCAACCTCAACGCAGCCTGCGCCGCGCTCAACGCCAAAGAATGGAGCAAGGCCGCCGGCTATCTGAAGAAGGCCGGCAACACCCCCGAGGCGGCATTGGCCCGCGGCGTGCTGGCAATGAACCAGGACGACTACGACACGGCCGAGCGCTACCTGAAGGAGGCGCAGCAGGCCGGAGTGGCCAACGCCGACACCAACCTGCAGGTGCTCGACCGCCTGCGCCGTCTGGCAAAACAGAACCAACAGTAGGAATCGAATAAAAACAACACATAACAACCTTAAAATTATGAAAATTTCAAAAATCGCACTTTTTGCTGCCGGCGCCGTTGCGCTGGCGGCCTGCAGTTCGGATGCTCCCGACGTTAACGGCAACGGCCAGCAGCCGGCGGCGGGATATGTGCAGATCGACATCAAGCTTCCCACGGTGAGCGGTTCGCGCGGCGTGGCCTCGAGTTTCGAGGAGGGCCTGGCCCAGGAGTATGCCGTGAGCAACGGCAAGATCGTGGTGTTCAAGAAAGGTGCGGACGAAGGCGCCGCCACAGCGGTGTGCACCGCTCCCCTCTCCGGCATGAGCTGGGGAGCCGGCCAGAGCGGCGAGATCACCACCTCGAGCAGTTCGGTGGCCCAGCTGAGCAACATCTCCATGGGCGACGACACGAAGTATTGCGCTCTGGTGGTGCTCAACTACAACGATAATTTCGAATTCCCCGCCACCGGCGAGACGTTCCAGGCATGGTCGCAGAGGGCACAGGAGAACGCCATGATCCTCTCGGCCGACGGCAAGGAATACCTCACGATGAGCAACGCCGCCAAATATGCGCAGGGCTCTCAGCCCACGGTGCTCGTTGACCTCGACAAGACGAAGATAGCCCAGACGGAGTCCACCATCTCCGCCTCTGCCGCCACGGTGCATGTGCAGCGCGCCACTGCCAAGGTGACGGTGAACACCGAAGACTCCTACGCCCTCAAGGGCGAGAGCTATAAGAACGACAAGGTGACACTCACCGGCTGGGCGCTCGACATCACCAACAAGTCGGGCTATCCCGTTCAGGTTACCGAAGGCCTCGCCACGCCCTATGTCGGAATCTGGACTGCCGACCGCTTCTCGGGGGGCACGAAGTTCCCCCGCTTCTTCTGGGCGAAAGACCCCAACTACAGTATCTCCATCGACAACCTCACCCAGGTTGCCGCCCACTTCAACGTTATCGGCGAGAGCCAGCTCAACTCGGCCCCCGCGGCAGCCTACTGCCTCGAGAACACCTTCGACATCAACAACATGAAGCAGGGCCAGACCACCCGCGTGGTGTTCAAGGGCACCTACGTTCCTTCCGGCCTCACCCAGGGGGAGAGCTTCATCAAGATCGGCGGCAACACCACCCTCTGGAGCATCGACGGCGCCCGGGCCCAGATACTGGCCAAGGCGAAGACCGCCCTCAACTCCACCGATGTGACCGTGGAACTGGGATCGACCGTCAAGAAAGCCGGCTACCACAAGCTTAAAGACGTGAGCATCAAGCTTTCCGGCAGCGCCATCACCGATGCCCAATACGATGCGGTTGCCGCCGCGCTCGGTCTGAAGGACGCTTCTGAGACGGGCATCGCCACCTATGAGAACGGAGAGGTGTATTATGTGAGCCGCATCAAGCACTTCGGCGACGAGGATTGCCCCTGGAAGATCGGCGACATCACCTACGGCGACAACAACGAGACTAACTGCGCCAAATATCTCGGCCGCTACGGAATGGTGCGCAACTTCTGGTATGAGGTCAACGTGCGCTCCATCACGGCCCTCGGCGAGCCGGCGGTTCCCGAGATCAAGCCCGAGGTTCCCGACGACGAGAACGACTACTACATCCAGACTCAAATCAACATCCTGGCCTGGGCGAAGCGCGTGCTCAACATCGAGCTCTAACGCCCCGGGGCAATCACTGCTATCAATATGAGAATCAACCATAAGATAAAGAGCAGTCTGCTCGCCGCCGGTGCCGTGGCGCTGTCGGGACTCCTGTCGGGATGCCTGATGCACGACGACCTGGAGCCCTGCGCCGTGCCGCCCACGGTGACTACGAGCGTTGACTTTATCTACGACTACAACACCAAGGCCGCCGACCTCTTCGGAGAGCAAGTCGGTTCGGTGACGCTCTATGTGTTCGACCATTCCGGCCGACTCGTAGGCGAGGAGACCCGCAGCGGCCTCACCCGCGGCAACCGGCGCATCGAGCTCGACCTCGCGCCCGGCACCTACACCGCCTACGCCGTGGCTCTGGCCCACAAGGGAGGCTACGACGCCTCGCTCGCGCTTCCCGGCGCGAAGTTCCGCCGCAACGGCATCGGCTCTCTGGCTCCCGAAGGGAACGCCCTGCTCAGCCTCGACCGCAGCAACGCGTTGGTGGAGCACGCCGGAGTGATGCTCGACACGCTCTGGACCTCGCAGGCCGTAAGGACGCTCACCGTGCCCGAAGTCGGCATTCCGGTGGAGGGCGACGTGCAGCAGCCCGACATCGAGGTGAGCGCCACAATCCCTCTGATGCGCGTCACAAACCATCTCGCCGTAACCTTCTGGCAGAGCGACTTCCCGACGCTGATCAATCCGGCATACTATGACGTCCGCATCGAGTTCCCCACCGGCAACGGCGACCTCGACCTGCTCGGTCAGCCCGTAGGCTCAGGCCTGCTATCCTATTCTCCCTACAAGGTGAGCCAAGTCACCAAGACGCAGCAGGGAGTGCAGACGCAGTGCCTCACGCTTGAGTTCGGACTCTCGCGCCTGATGGTCTCGGAGAACGCCAGGATGGTGATCACCAACCGCATCACGGGGCATGTGACCACCGTCGACAATCTCCCCCGTCTCCTTGCCGAAGGACGCGCGGCCTACGACTCCTTCAACTGGGGAGAGCAGGAATATCTCGACCGCGAGTACGACTACTCCATCGAGTTCCCCCTCGACGACGCTATGCCCCGCTGGGTGCAGGTGAACGTCGAGGTGCTCGGTTGGGCGAAGCGCATCCTCAACACCGACCTCTGATCTCCCCCTTATCCTCTCATTCTTTTTGCGATAAATCATGATCAAAATCAGAAAACATATATTAAGGTCGCTGGCGGCCGGCGTTCTGGCGCTGGGCGTGACGTCCTGCTGTTCCGACGATCTGGAGGCGCCCGCCTCCGAGTCGGGCTACAGCAGCGACGCCCAGCTGGTGATCAACCTGGCCGTGCCCGAATCGATGGAGACTTCCGACGCCGCCACCCGAGCCGAGCAGACGCCTACGGCCGATGAGTGCCGCATCAACTCGCTGCGCTTCATCGCCTTCTCTGCAAACGGTACGCCGGTGGTGAACCGCACGCTCCTCGCCCCCGCAGAGATGCCCGTGGCCGACGACCACACCGCCACTTACGAAATAGGCGACCTGCGCCAGGGCGACTACAAGATCTATCTCGTGGCCAATCTCGACAGCTACGTGAAGGATGTGAAGAGCGAGTCGGAACTGCGCCAGATAGTGATGGACCTCGGCGAAGAGCATGAGCTCGAGGCAGGCAATCTCCCGATGGTCTACGATCCGGGCGACGCGCTGCTCACCATCCCCGAGGCATCGGCCACCAATCCGGCCGTGGCCACCCTCTCCATGCAGTTCGCCTGCGTGAAGGTGCGCTACAACCTGCTGTTCGACAACTCCTCCTTCAGCAAGGATATCTTCGGCAGCAACGGTCTGACCGTCAAGAGCGGCACGGCCGCCAACGTCTCCACCAAGGCATATCTTCTCGCCAATCCCTCCTCGCCGCTCACCGACTCGCGCTCATTCACGGCCGCGGGTCTGAACTACGGCAGCTGGACGGAGAATCAGAACAACGCCTCGCGCAGCGACGCCGACGTGATCAGCGTCTCCGGCTCGGGGAGCGACACTCCCTCCTCGGCAGCCAAGTGGGCATATCAGGGCACTCTCTATCTCCCCGAGCGCTACGCGAAGGAGAGCGCAGATCAGAGCCGCCTCGACATCCAGGCCGCTGTCACCGACGCGCAGGGCAACGGGGGAAAGGTGAGATGCGCCTACACAATCCCTCTCGGACCCAGCGACGGCGACAGCTCGCTCGACCTTCCCCGCGGAGCCTACTACGAGGTGATAGCCAAGATAAAGACCCTGGGCGAGGCCGAACTCGACGCCACCGTGGTGAAGAAAGACTGGATGTCGACCGTGATCAGCGCCGACATGGTCCACACCTATCTCACGCTGTCGAAGACCGCCCTGTCGGTGACCTCGCTTGAAGACGATTTCCTCACTTACCAGACCGACGGCCGGGGCGACGTGAAGTTCGAATGCGTCACCAAGCTCCCCGTCAGCGGCACCAACGCCGCCATCATCCCGGTGATCGACACCGCCAACAAGCGCATCACGTTCCGGCCCAACCCGGAGATCACCATCTCCACCCTGCCGGAGGCGCAGCGCAAAGGAACGGCCGAATGCTACATCACCGCCGGCAACATCCGCAAGCAGGTAAAGGTGGCCTACGACATCACCCCCTTCTTCCAGATCACACCCGTCGATCTGAAGATACAGTGGGGCACCACCTACGATGCCGGCCTGAACGTGAAGGTATATGAATACCGCACCAACATGGGCGGCATCGACATCGTGAAACTCGGCACGGCCACGACCACGGCGGGTTCGGGCACCCTCTACATCGGCGGCACCTCGAAGAAGACGAGCTACACCGACAAAGTGTCGAACTCGCAGATAACGCTGAGCTGCACCGACCCCTCGGACGCCACGGGCCAGATACAGGTGAAACTGCTGGCCAATCCGCAGTACACCACCCTGCATCAGTTCACGGCCGCTCCCCGCGAGGGAGCCTCGGGCACGGGCTACAGCCGCGTCGACCTGAGCGAGACGCTGTCGGTGACCACCATGCCGCCGCTCGGACCTTACCGAATCTATTTCCGCGCCGTCAACGACTGGGTGCACTACAACGGAGGCAGCTCCATCTCCGACTTCCTTTACGGCGACTACTCGCGCTATCCCGCCGAGGACTACGGCAGCTACACCAGCAACGCCACCACGAGCAACAACTGGTGCGACTGGTGGCACGCCGACGACTACAAGGGAATCTGGGATGTCGACCACCGCATCTACATCTACACCCAGATCGGCGAGACCACGTCGGCCGGCGGCACTCCCAGCGCATGGCTCTTCACCGGCGACTATCGCACCAGCGGCACGCACATGACGGGCGACAACTCCAACCCCGGCTGGTATTACTACGATCTGGCGCAAAACTGCGTATCCTCGGCCAACCAGGGATCGACCAAGACCCCCGAACCCGGCAAGACGCTGATGATATTCTATTCGCTCCACGACGAGAACGGAGCCGGCTACGAGCCCCACCGCGCCAGCCACCACCTCGACCCGGGCATCCCGCTCTTCGACTTCGAAGACCGCGAGGGATATGTGCTCTACGACCCAACGGCCGAGCCCTACTACCGCATCTACGACGAGAAGCCCTACATCGAGGATGTGACCTACACCGTCTACACCACCTCGAAGATCACCCAGTGGTGGAACAAATACGGCATCGCCGCCAACGAGGTTTCCTTCAACAACCCCACCCAGTGGCAGATGCAGTACACCATCAAGACCTCCGACTACACCACAACAACCATCGGCGGCCGCACCTGGTATGTCACCAAGATCAAGCTCAAGGCTCCGCGCGGCGACTATGAGAAGGCGATCAAGCTGAAGGGCATCAGCGGCACCACCACCACGGTGTCGATGCAGTATGGCGGCGACATCCCCTCGGGAAGCGTGCGCATCTACTACCGCAACGACCAGTGGGGCGACGACGTTCCGCGCATCTACGTCTACAACGGCAGCACCACCAACGCCGCCTGGGGCAGCACTCCAGAGATGAAGCTGGAGCGCGTGGCCGGAGGAAAGAAGTATTACTACTACGACATCTCCAACAGCACGCTGAAAAACGGCTACGTCATCTTCCAGTGCAACGACCGCAACGCTCAGTATCCCGGAGCCAACCAGACGGGTCTGGCCATCGGCGGCCAGAACAAGCTGCTCAACGCCTCGAAGAGCTGGGTCACCGTGACCTCCTCCACCATCCCGGCTGCCGACACGCAGACCGTGACCTCAGGCGCCGACGGCGTCGTGCTCTTCGGAGGCCGCGACTTCTCGGCCTACGGTCACACGGGCTACTATCTGAATGGAAAATGGTATGGCGGCAAGCCTCAATAATTCTTCTGCAAAATGAAATCTATAAGAAATCTATATAAGCTGGCGTTTCTCCTTCCGCTGATGGCGGCGGGAGGATGCGCCTCCGACGCCCCGCTCCTCGACGACACCGGAAGCGACGCCCCGGAGCAGCTGACGCTCTCCCTCACCGTGGCCGACGCCGAGGTGGTGAGCCTCGACACCCGCGCCGCCGACCCTGCCGTCAGCTCCGTCACCGTCTACTGCTACGATGGACTCGAAACGTCGGGGAATTTCCTGGAGAAATCCACCGTCACCTCAGGCTTCAACCCCTCGGGCAACCAGATCCGCGTCACGGTTCCCCTGCATAAGAAGACGCGCTCGATCCATCTGGTGGTCAACACCACTGCCGACGGCAACAACCCGGCCCAGATCGTCACCACCGACGCTTCGGCCGGAGTGATGTGGGGCCGCGCCAACATCTCCGACGTGGTGGGCGAGACGGCCACCGTCACCCTGCTGCGTCAGGCGGCGAAGGTGTCGGTGAGCAGCACTGCCTCGGGCTTCACCCTGTCGCAGTTCGCAGTGAGCGGCACCGCCGACCGCGGCTATGTGGCCCCGGCCGGATTCTCGCTCACGCCCTCCTCCCCCTCCGTGCCTTCGGCGGCCGTCTACTCCGGATGCACCGCGCTCACCGACAAGAGCGGCGAGATCTTCGTGTTCGAGACAGCCAAGGAGAAGACGCCCAAGGTGATAGTGAAGGGAACATACAACGGCACCGAGGGCTACTATCCCATAGCCTTCCGCACCCGCTCGGGCAGCGGATATTCCGAGACTCCCGGCAGCTACACCTACACCCCGCTCGACATCGTCCGCAACCATATATATAAGGTGGAGATCACCGCGGTTCGCGCCGAAGGATGGCCCACTCTGGCCGAGGCCGCGAAGGCCCAGCCCGACAACCGCCTCACCTGCGAGATCACCGACACGGCTCCCGAGGTGACCGACATCGTGGCCGACCGCGACTATATCCTCGGCGTGTCGTCGGAGGTAACGGCCGACTATAACGCCGACGCCGTGATCACCATCGTCACCTCCTGGCCGGGCGACGGCAGCGGCACCTTCTACACCGTGACTCCCGGCGCCAGCTGGATCACCGGCGTGAAGGGAACGCCGGCGTCGACAACCGTCAACGGCATGACCGACGGCACCAACGCCTCGGGCCGCAAGTATACGGTAACCATCGGACTGCAGACCAACGACAAGTCGACCCAGGACCGCGAGGGGACGATAACAGTCCGCTCGGGCAATCTCACGCGCACGGTCACCATCCGACAGCTCGGCTGCGACTACAAGCGCCAGAGCACGCGCAAGGTGACGGTGACCGGTATCCCGGGCTTGACCTGCACCGACTGGTACACTTTCGTCGACAACACTCTGCAGGGCGTGCTGCCGGAGGAGAACTACGGTAACGTGGCCCGCAACGAGGGCCTGCACTTCCCCGCCGTACCGGCCTACACCGCCGTCTATCAGGTGCCGAAGCTTTCGGGCGACAAGGCCACCTCGATCTCGTCGGGCTTCACCTATACTGACAAGAGCAGCTATTTCGAGATCAAGCTATCGTCGACGGCGGCCGGCGTGGCCACGGGCTCGTTCAAGCTCACCACGAGCAACGGCACGGTGATAGAGTATCCCCTCTACAAGACCGGCTACATCCACCAGCTCACGGCGGCAATGGCCGACTTCCAGCAGGAGGAGAACGTGAAGAGCGGCTGGTATTACTACGGACTGGTGAAGAAAGGCACGCTCTATGTGATGGACCGCAATCTGGGCGCCTCGTCGAATCTGCCGTACATCACCACCTACGCGCCGTTCAAGAAGAACACCGGCGCCGTGGGAGGCTACTTCAAGATAGCCACGGCGAAATCGAGCAGCGTGAGCAGCCCGAACACGATTCTGTCGAAGCTGTCGGTAAGCAGTTTCAAGATTCCCACCAGCGACCAGGTGAGCGCCTGGGGCATCGCCGCCGCCAACGCCTCGGGCACGACGGGCGAGAGCGCTATGGTCGCCACCTTCTCGGGCGACAACGGCACGAAGGTGTTCATTCCGCACGCAGGCTACTACGAGGCCACCTCGCTGAAATACGAGACGCACGCCAACATCTGGACCTCCACGCTGCTTTCAGGCAACCAGGGCTTCGACCCGACGCTGAGTCCGGAATTCGGCTACTGGTATCTTTATCTGAACGTTTACGGGCGCATCGTGAATTTCTCGCAGATGCGTTTCGCCAACGGCTCGGGCGGCGCCGTACCGACCGACGACTCCGTATTCAAATACATGCCGCTGCGCCTGGTATGGTAATCCAATAAGGAGCAGTGAATTAAGAAGAACAAAATCATCTTGAACGAAACACCCAAAATCAAGAAGCGCCGCGATTCCAACTTCGAGTTGCTGCGCATACTGGCCACGATGCTCGTGATGACCGTCCATCTCAACTGGGCGGCCATCAAGGGCAATCCTGTTGTCGGCGACCTCCACAATCTCCCCGTCAGCACACTCTATCTGGTGGGGATGGAGTCGTTTTTCCTTATCGGACTGAACATCTTCGCCCTCATTTCCGGCTATTTCGGCATCAAGGCCCGCGTGTCGGGATTCCTGAAGTTTCTGGCAATCTGCCTCTTCTATTCGGTGGGAACGGCCACGGTGTGGTATCTGATTTTCCCGGAGAAGTGGGATGTGTGGCAATGGCTGCAGTCGTGGATGGTGTTCTCGCGCACCGACCTCTGGTACATCCCGGCCTACATGACGCTCTATGTGATCAGCCCGATGCTCAACGCCGGCATCGAGAGCATCGGCATCCGCAAATACGGACTCGTGCTCGGTTGCTTCGTGGCGGCCAATATGTGGGGAGGCTGGTTCTGGGGGGGCTCGCTCAATCCGATGGGATATAACTTCGTGCATATCCTGATGATGTATCTTATAGGGCGATACATCGCCCTTTCGCCTGCCATCAAGGAGTATCCGTGGAAGAAGATGAGGCGGATATCGGGTTGGGTTTATTTTGTGGCGGGGGCCGTCACGATGGTGATGGGGCTGCTGCTGCCTGTGAGGCTGGCATATGCCAACAACTCTCCGTGGGTGCTGGCGAGCTCGATCAGCTTCTTCATGTTCTTCAAGAGCTGGAAGTTCTATAATCCCTGGATCAACAGGCTTGCCGGAGGCTCCTTCTCTACGTATGTGATACACAAGCATCCGCTGGTATGGGTGGGCTTTTTAGTTCCCCTTTCGAGCTGGGCATGGCGCAGCTGGGGCCCGGGCGGGTTCTTCCTCTACTCCACCGGGATGATCCTGGGAGTATATCTATTCAGCGCGGCCGTCGACTACCTGCGCGGCCGCCTCTTCGCCCTCTTCTCCCGCCGCCGCGCCCGCACAAAAGATCCGCTCTCCGAGCTGATTACAGAACACAGCTAACGCTCCCGCACAAAAGATCCGCTCTCCGAGCTGATTACGGAACACAGCTAACGCTCGCGCAAAGGGCTCTCTCCTCCATTTATGCCAAAGGGGAAAGATTTCACCCCCCGGAGCGTTAGCAAGGTTCAGTATTCAACTCGAAGAGTTGAAAAAAAGATTTAAAAAAAAGAGCTGAAAAAATTCAAAGCAGCATCATCAAAGAAATCGAGAATTCAGAATCCCCGCGCCCATGTCTTCGCCTCCCTATTCCCGCCCCCTTTCGCCCAGCTATTACCGTCGCGATAAAAACCATGACTATACCTCCCGCTGCATCTATATGCTCACCCTCTTCAAAAGCGACGATATGCCCTGGTTCTCGCATATTTCGGGCGGAATTGGCGACTACACCGGCAATCTTCGCGTGCGCGTGAACCTCTCCCCGCTCGGAATCCAGGCGAACAACGAGCTCAAGAACCTCCCTACCCGCTTCCCCTGGATAGAAATCTGGCGATCGGTGGTGATGCCCGACCATATCCACTTCATCGTTTTTGTCAAGGAGGCCGGCCATTGCCATCTTGGAAGAATCGAGGAGACTCTCTGCGGAAACATCTCGAGAGCCTGGCATAAATTCCAAGGGAAAGGGGCCGACTCTCCCCTGCAGCCGGTGTTCAAGCCATACTATCACGACCGCATTCTGCGCAGACGCGGCCAGCTCAAGGGATTGACGAATTATGTCGTCAACAATCCCCTCCGCAATTACAAGAGGAAACTGGTTCCGGCCCCTTTTAAAATCAAGGGGGAGGTGGAAATCAACGGGAATCTCTATACATTTTACGGCAACCCGGAGATTCTCGAGAATCCTCTCATATACGCCGTGCGCCTGAGCCGGAGCTGGAGCTATGAGCAGATCAAAGAAAAATGCGAATTCCTCATCAAGGAAGCCGGTAGAGGATGCGCGCTTGCCGGACCATTCATCCGCCTTCAGGAGAAGCGGATCATGGAAGATGGAATCAGAAACGGCGGCTATATTGTGAAAATGCTTGACAACGCCATCACCGAGCGCTTCAGTCTGAAGCCCCCTTTCGACGACCTGTTTCAGGAGGGACGGGCACTGCTGATCGGTCCGGCGGAATATCGGACCCGCAATCTTCAAACATCCGATGAGCGGGAGACATTCTTTCACTCCCTCAACGATCTCGCGGCAGCTCTTGAAGAGGGAGCCAGCATTCGCATTGTCAGAATCATTCCCTGATTTGCGTATGTCGGGGAGATTTTGTAAATTTGTGGAGATATGGGATTGGATGGGGCGCAACAGGGATATCTAATCTAAACCTTAAACTCGAATATGACAGTTACCGATCGATTTCTCGACTTTGTGAAATATGACACGCAGAGCGACGAACTGACCAACATGACCCCCTCCTCTCCGGGTCAGATGGAATTTGCGAAATATCTGAAGGCCGTGCTTCTTGGCATGGGTCTCGACGAGGTGCAGCTCGACGACAACGGCTACCTCTTCGCCACCCTCCCCGCCAACATCGACCGCAAGGTGCCCACCGTCGGCTTCATCGCCCATATGGACACGTCGCCCGACATGTCAGGGCGCCACGTCAGTCCGCGCATCGTGGAGAAATACGACGGCCAGGAGATCGTGCTCAACGAGAAAGAGGACATCCGGCTAACGCCCGACCAGTTTCCCGAGCTTCTCAACTACATCGGTCTGGACCTTATCGTCACCGACGGCACCACCCTTCTCGGCGCCGACGACAAAGCCGGTATCGCCGAGATCATCACCGCCGTGGCCTATCTGCAGAGCCATCCCGAGATCAAGCACGGCAAGATCCGCGTGGGCTTCAACCCCGACGAGGAGATCGGACTGGGCGCGCATAAATTCGACGTCAAGAAATTCGGCTGCGACTTCGCCTACACCATGGACGGCGGCGCCGTGGGCGAGCTGGAATACGAGAACTTCAACGCCGCCAGCGCCAGGGTTACCATCAAGGGGCGCAACGTGCATCCCGGCTATGCCAAGCACAAGATGATCAACTCCATCCGCGTGGCCAACAACTTCATCGCCATGCTGCCGCGATGGGAGACTCCGGAGCACACCGAAGGCTACGAGGGCTTCTACCATCTGGTTGGCATCGAGGGATCGGTGGAGCAGACCGTTCTCACCTACATCATCCGCGACCACAACCGCGAGCGCTTCGAGAGCCGCAAGCGCGAGATAATGCATCTCGTGCGCAAGACCAACATGGAGTTCCCCGGCTGCTGCTTCGTGGAGATCAAAGACCAGTATTACAATATGCGCGAGAAGATCGAGCCTGTGATCGAGATCATCGAGATAGCCGAGCAGGCCATGCGCGACTCGGGCATCGAGCCGAAAGTGCAGCCCATCCGCGGAGGCACCGACGGCGCGCAGCTCTCGTTCAAGGGTCTCCCCTGCCCCAACATCTTCGCGGGAGGCGAGAACTTCCACGGCCGCTACGAATATGTTCCCATCCAGTCGATGGAGAAGGCCACAGAGGTGATCGTCAACATCTGCAGGATCGTGGGCGCCAAGGAGAAATAACTCCAGAACCATAATCCGAATGGCCGAAGAGAAGACATTGATAGTAATCACAGGGCCGACTGCCTCCGGGAAGTCGGCCCTTGCCGTCGATGTGGCCTCGCGGCTGGGCACGGAGATAATCTCGGCCGACAGCCGGCAGGTGTATCAGGGGATTCCGATAGTCACGGCGATGCCCACGGCCGAGGAACGGGCGGCGGTTCGCCATCACCTCATCGACATGTTGCCTCTCGACGCCTATTACAGCGCCGCGGAGTTCGAGGCCGACGCTCTGCGGATTGCCCGCGCTCTGATGGAGCGCACGGGCTACGCCGTGGCCTGCGGAGGGTCGATGATGTATGTCGACGCCCTCTGCCACGGCATCGACGAACTCCCCACGGTTCCCGACAATATCCGCGAGGATCTGAAGTGGGAGCGCGCCGAGAAGGGGAATGAATGGATGCTTGAGGAATTAAGGAGGCTCGACCCGGAATATTACGAAAAGGTGGACCGCCGCAACTGGAAGCGCGTGTTTCACGCCGTGGAGATCATCCGCGCGGCTGGACGCAGCTATACATCTCTGCGCACGGGCGAGCGGAGGCAGCGCGATTTCCGGGTGGTGAAGATATGCCTCGACGCACCGCGCGAGGTGCTTTTCGACCGCATCAACCGGCGGGTGGACCAGATGGTGGCGGCCGGCCTCGAGGAGGAGGCCCGGCGGGTGTATCCGCTCCGGGGACTGAACTCGCTCAACACCGTCGGCCTCAAGGAGATGTTCGCCTGGATGGACGGGGAGATGGAGCGCGACACGGCGATAGAGCGCATCAAGAAGAACACGCGCGTCTACGCCAAGAAGCAACTCACCTGGTATCGCCGCGATCCGGAGATACGGTGGATGGATATTACATTGGGAGATTTGGGGGAGAGGGTGCTTGAGATCGTTCAGAAATCATAACCGATCGAGAACAGCCAGCCCTTGGCGAGTCCGCCGAAGTCTTTGTGGTAGCTGCCCACCTTCTGCTCTTTCCATGCATGCGTGCAAGCGGCCATGTAATGCACGCCCACATACCAATGGTCGAACAGCTGCAGACCCGTTCCCAGCTTGAAGCCGAAGTCGCAGCCCGAGGGAGTGGTGGTGAAGAGCGGAGTGGGATCGAGCGTCTCCGAAGAGTAGACGCGCTTGTTGCGGATGCTGCTCGAGAGGAGGATGGAGAGATAGGGACCCGCCTCCACATTCCAGCGCACATTGTCGGTGACGTTCAAACGCACCACAGCCATCACCGGGATTACGAGATTCTCGGTCTTGCGCGTGCCGGCCTGCGACACCGAATATGTCTGGTCGGGATATTCCGGATTGGCGATGCCGTCGGCCATCAGCGTGAACGAGCCGGCGCGGTGGGAGAAGAACACACCCGGCTGGATGGCGATGTAGTCGCGGATGTTGAGCGTGGCAACAGCACCGAAGTCGAAGCCGCAGCCCCAGTTCTCGTGGTGGTAGGCGCCGGCGAAGGCATCCTTGCCGATGGTGCGGTTGGAGGTGTTGACACCGAGGCGCACACCGAGGTCCATGAAGGTGTCGCACTTGTCGGTGGAGAAGAAATCGTCGGCCATAAGCCCGGCTGCGCTCGCCGATGCGATGACGGCAACTGTGAGTAAGCGTTTTAACATATTGAGTATTAATTTATTGACTATTACTACAAAGCAAGCGGAGAGAATCCATTACAAAAATAGAAAAAATTTTTGTGGAAAGTTGAATTAATTGATTAATTTTGCCGAAAATTAGCAGGGAATCCACCTGTCCTTAAATCTAAAATTATCCGCAAAGCTATCATCTGAAATGACCCAGTCGAGATATTACAATCTTCTGACATCGGCCAAGGATTACACCATGATCCTGATAGGCCTCTTCATCTATGCCATCGGTTTCTGCGCCTTCATCCTTCCTCACCACGTAGTGGTGGGCGGTATGGCCGGTCTCGGCACACTCATCTATTTCGCCTCCGGGCAGGTGATTCCCGTGGCCGTGACAATGTATGGCGTCAACGTGCTGCTGATTGTGAGCGGATACAAGCTGCTCGGAAAGAGCTTCACCATCCGCACCATCTACGGCGCCACCTGGGCCTCGCTCTTCGTGGGATTGATGGAGGGATATTTCAGCTCGCATCCCGCGCTGCTGCAGGACGCCGCCATGAGTATCGTGCTCGGCGGAATACTGATGGGCATCGGCATCGGCACCACCTATATCCACAACGGAACGTCGGGAGGCTCCGACATCATCGCCGCCATGGTTACTAAGGTGTCGAACGTGAGCGTGGGCCGTATCCTGATGACGGTCGACATGACCATCGTGGCCCTGACGCTTTTCCTCCCCTTCCAGGGGGATTTCGAGGCCCGAGTGCAGGCCTGTCTTCCCAGAATCATCTACGGCTGGGTGTGCATCTTCATATATTCCTACATCACGGATATGATCATCAACACCAACCGCCAGGCCACGCAGTTCATAATCTTCTCCACGAAATGGCGCGAGATAGCCGACCATGTCAACCGCGAGGCACATCGCGGAGTGACGGTGCTCGACGGCATGGGATGGTATTCGAAGCATGAGGTGAAGATTCTGATGGTATGGTGCCGCAAGATAGAGTCGGTAACGATTTTCCGCATCATCAAGAGCATCGACGAGAACGCCTTCATCACGCAGGGGAATGTGAACGGCGTCTACGGCAAGGGCTTCGACCATCTTAAGATGAAAAAGAAGAAGTCGAAGCGATACAACGCCGACGCTCCGAAGCCGATGGAACCCGACAAGGTCACTCCCACCAACACTATCCGCCGTTCTTCGGAAGAAGAGTAAAATATTTGCGCGTCGAGTTTGGGTCGACGCGCATATGATTACAGGGATTCTTTCATGCGTTTGTAGATGAAGACTTTGCCTCGGTCCATTTGGGCGGCGGCGGGCTTCTTCTCTATCTGGAGGTCGACGGCGCCTTCGCGCTGAACCCAGTCAACCACCGAGTCCATCCATTTTATCATCCCCTGCTTGGTGGGATGCGGATTGCTCTTGCTCTGACGCGGTATCTGCTGGTTGAGGCTGTTGAAGAAATGCCCCTGGCCGAGATGGTTCTGAAGCCAGTTGCAGAGCACCTCCCCCTTGTTGTGGCCGGGCCATGACGGGGGTCCTACCCAGATCACGGGTACGTCGCCCGTGGCTTCCATCAGTTTGTTGAAATCACTCTTCACCACGGCGTCGGGACGCGCCTCGAACAGATTGTTCATGCCGAGACTCACGAAGATGGCGTCGGGATCATACTGCGCGATGAGCGACTTCAGTTTGGGAGAGTTGCCCCATTTCTTGATGGTGCTGCCGTCCCAGACTATCGTGGAGACGTCGAAGCCGTTGAGTTTGCCGTAGGCGCCGAGTCGTTCGGCGAGCCAGCCGGTCATCGAGTCGCCGATGAAGAGCACTTTCTTGGCTACGGGGCGCTCTGCGGTGGCGGCGGTCGACTGCTCGGGCACGGGCGTCTGTTCCGCTCCGGCGGTCAGCGCGGAGAGCGAGAGGGTAATGGCGCAAATAATCGGGATATATCTCATTATTATCTACTTTTTACTCATTATATAGAGGTGTGTTATCTAAACGACTGCAAAATTAGTAAAAAAGTTTATTGCCCGGTGAGATAAATACATCTCTTTTGAGGAATTTTAGTTAATTTTGCATCCGGACTCTCCCCTCCCCCCCGATTGAAATAAAAGAAATTAAGATATGAGCGATTCCACAGTAAAAGAGGAAATCAAGAACGACGACAAGAAGAAAGTGGTGCTGAGCGGTATCCGCGCCACGGGAAATCTCCATCTGGGCAACTATTACGGCGCCCTCAACAAATTCGTGAGGATGCAGGACGATTACGACTGCCGCTATTTCGTGGCCGACCTCCACGCCCTCACCACCCATCCCGACCCGAAGATGCTTCACGAGAACGTGAAAGACATCATCTCCGAATATCTCGCCGCCGGTCTCGACCCCGACAAGAACACCATCTACGTGCAGAGCGACATCCCCGAGATCTCGGAGATGTATCTGCTGATGAACATGCATGTGGGCATCGGCGAACTGATGCGCACGGCCTCTTTCAAAGACAAGGCCCGCAAGGCGCTCGGCATCCATTCCGACAGCGACGAGATAGAGAAGGAGATCATCGGCAACCAGACCAACCAGCGCGTCAACGCCGGTCTGCTCACGTATCCGACTCTGATGGCCGTGGACATCCTCATCCACCACGCCGACCTCGTGCCGGTGGGCAAGGACCAGGAGCAGCATCTCGAGCTGACGCGCCGCTTCGCACGCCGCTTCAACTCCTTCTATAAGACGAACTATTTCGGCGAACCCGTCAACTTCAACTTCGGCGGACAGGCCGTGAAGGTGCCCGGTCTCGACGGTTCGGGAAAGATGGGGAAGAGCGAGGGCAACTGCATCTATCTCATCGACGACGAGAAGACGCTGCGCAAGAAGGTGATGCGCGCCGTGACCGACGAGGGTCCGAAGGAGCCCAACCAGGAGGTGAGCGAACCGATCCGCAATCTCTTCACGCTGATGGAGCTGGTGTCGACGCCCGACACTCTGGAGCATTTCAAGAACGCCTATGCCGACTGCTCCATCCGATACGGCGACCTGAAGAAGCAGCTTGCCGAGGACATCCTGAAGGTGACGCTTCCCATCCGCGAGCGCATCATCGACATCCGCAGCAACGAGGAATACCTCGGCCGCGTGGTGAAGCAAGGCGCGGAGGCGGCACGCGAGACGGCGGCAAAGACGCTGAAAGACGTGCGCGAGATTATGGGAATACGCAAATTCTACTGATAGTTTAGTGTTTAGTGTTTAGTGTTTAGTGAGCGTAGACAACGTTTGACGGATACTGCAATTTGTACTCGTTATGTTATATTCTTTTGAGAAACTGAACGTATATCAGAAAGCCAAAAGTTTGGTTAAGGATGTATACTCATTATTGAAGCAATTCCCTAATGAGGAAAGATACGCGCTTTGTGACCAAATCAGGCGTGCTATAATTTCAGTACCATCCAATATTGCTGAACAAAGCGGTAGAGTTTCCCCAAAAGAAAAGATACACTTTCTGGAAATTGCATATGGCTCCTTAATGGAGACATACTGCCAATTGTCTATAGCAGTAGATCTGGGTTATATATCTGATTCAGATCTCGACATATTAAAACAAAATTTCGAAGATATTGCCAAATTAATTAGTGGATTGCGCCACAGATTATTCCAATCATTATCCTCCAATCCTCCTATAATCAACTCTAAACTTTAAACATTAAACCTCACTAAACACTAAACACTAAACACTAAACACTAAACACTCCATGGTACTTAACTGGATTTGGATCGCGTTTTTCCTTATCGCCTTTTTGATGGCGGTGGGGCAGACGCTGTTCGAGGGCAATATCGGCGTGTGGAGCGACATCATGAACTCGTCGTTCGACCAGGCCGCGTTCGCCTTCCAGATATCGCTGGGTCTGACCGGCGTTCTGACTCTCTGGATGGGTATCATGAAAATCGGCGAGAAAGGGGGCGTGATCGAATTCTTCGGTCGTCTTATCTCCCCCTTCTTCTCACGCCTCTTCCCCGGCATCCCCAAAGGGCATCCCGCCATGGGAGCCATCTTCATGAACATCTCCGCCAACATGCTCGGCCTCGACAACGCCGCCACGCCGATGGGCTTGCGGGCCATGCAGGAGATGCAGACGCTCAACAAGAAGAAAGACACCGCCACCGATGCGATGATCATGTTCCTGGTGCTCAACTCGTCGGGGCTCTGCCTCATCCCCATCAGCATCATGATGTATCGCGCACAGGGAGGCGCGGCGAATCCCACCGACATCTTCCTGCCGATCCTGATAGCCACGGCCATCGCCACGCTCGTGGGACTGGTGGCGCTCTGCATCAAGCAGCGCATCCGGATGGACTGGGTGATTTGGAGCTGGCTGGGAGGCATCGCCGCCGTGGTGGCGCTCGTCACCTGGTTTTTCTCCACCCTCCCCGCCGACCGCGTGCAGACCTACAGCACCTTCACCGCCAACTTCCTGCTGTTCGGGGTGATAATAGCCTTCATCTGCGCCGGCATCAGGAAGAAGCTGCGCGTCTACGACGTCTTCATCGAGGGGGCGAAAGACGGTTTCAAGACTGCCGTCATGATCATCCCCTACCTTGTGGCTATCCTTGTGGCCATCGGCATGTTCCGCGCTTCGGGAGCCTTGGACATCTTCACCGGCTGGGTGGAGCGGCTTGTGGAGTGGCTCGGCGGCGACACGCAGTGGGTGGGCGCGCTTCCCACGATGCTTATGAAACCGCTGAGCGGTTCGGGTTCCTGCGCGATGATGCTCGACACGATGAAGGCCAACGGAGCCGACGCCTTCGTCAGCAAACTGGCCGCCTGCGTGCGCGGCTCCACCGACACCACCTTCTATATCCTTGCCGTCTATTTCGGTTCGGTGGGCGTGACTAAGACACGTTACGCCGCCGGTTACGCACTGCTCGCCGACATCACCGGTGCGGTGTCCGCCGTCGTAATCGCCTACATTTTCTGGGGATAAACCGCCCCTAAAACTATCCCAATTGACGTTTTTTGGGTTATATAGAACGATATAACAGGGAATATTTTGCTCTAAAAGGGATTATTGTTAATTTTGCCCCCGTTTAGAACTCACCTAACAAGTTCTACCCTAAAGGTTCTATCAAGCGATTGCAAGATTTTCCGCTATGGCTACATAGCGTGCGGAATCGCGCGGAGCTTAAAAACACGACAAATAACAACTAACAGCTAAAAATATGAGTAAATCACTCCTGAAAATGGCCATGGCCGGAGCGACCCTGTTGCTCTGCGGCCAGACGGCTAACGCCTATTGGCATTACGCAAATGTCTATGCCACTGCTAATCCCAGCGACAAGGCATTGGTAGTTGTATCCACCACCAACACCACTCCCCAGAACATCACATTCTCAAGCTATAGCGATGGAGGCAAACAGGCTACCATCAACAACAGCAGCGCGGCCCCCAAGGGTTCTGTCTATATCTATACGATGGTTACCGACACCCGCTATCAGTTCTCCGGTCTCACCAAGACCTCTGCAAACGAGAAATATGATATCGGAGCCACCGAGTATTACGACAACAACAAATACTCCAAGACCGAGGTTAAAGTAACCAGCCAGGGAGGTCTTGTTTATTCCACATATAAGTTCGACTGCAACTTCACCAAGGTTTGGTCGGATTATGGTGTCAACGCGACCGCCAACTGTCTGGTCGACGGCGCCAAGACCGACGGTGTGGGCAAGGTCTACATCGCTGAATCGGCCGAGGATGTCAACGACTCCAAGTTCGCAAGCACCGGCACCACCTACTCCTACAACTGGCGTGCCGCCGTCTCCGCCACTAACGAGAAGAACCTCTATCTCTACGCAAAGGTGACCAACGACTACTACGAATTCACCGGCTGGAACGACGGCACCTCGACCGTCAGCACCGACCCCACGAAGGTAGCGGTTTCTGTTTTCGGAGCGGAAGACACTCCCTCTTCCTATAATTTCAACGCCCTCTTCACGAAGGCTTACACCGACTACAAGGCCGATGTCCAGGTGCTCGCCGCGCCTCAGGATCCCGAGAACAATCCCGGCAACGGTCTGCTGGTATACGCCACCACCGTGGAGAACGACAATCCCGACGCATCGCTCTTCCAGGCTGCAGGTTCGACATTCAACCTCACATGGAAAGCCCGCATCGGCGAGACCTCGAAGACGGTATATATCTACTCGAAGCTCGCAAGTTCGGACTATGCCTTCGTCGACGGCACCGACGAGACCGTGGTCAGCGACGACATCCGCAAGACCGTACTCACCGTAAACGGTCAGGAGGGAACGGCCGCCACCTACGAGAGCGCCCACACCTTCACTTACTATCCCAAGACCACGGAGTATTACGCAAGCATCCAGCTCGGTTCCAAGGGTAACGAGGAGGACGATGTGGTGATGGTTTATGTGACGCTCGACGAGAACGAGGAACCCGCCCAGGACAGCTACAAGGAGGCAGGCACAGTGTTCACTCTTCACTGGACAGCCGAGACCGGCGTGAAGGAGAAGAAGGCCTACATCCACACCTACGCTCCGAGCGGCTATGTCTTCAACGAATGGAGCGTGACCGACCAGCCCAAGTCGGCAGCGGCACGCGGCGGCAGCGGCCAGACCACAGGCGTCAGCCAGAAGATGGAGATCACGCTCCAGGGTGATCTCGAAGGGAAGCAGACCACCTACGGCTACACGGCCGAGTACACAGGCGTCTACACAGGCATCGACGGCATCGACGCAGAGAAGATCGGCAAGGATGGCGAGTGGTTCACACTCAGCGGCATCCGCGTAGACCGTCCGCAGAAGGGCCAGATCTACATCCGCAACAACCGCAAAGTGGCCCTCTGATGGGTTAAAGGTTAAAGGTTAGAGGTTAGAGAGGTTTTGAGTTATAAGTTTTAAGTAACGAGGCCGGCTGCAAGCCACCGAGTATATAAGCCGAAGCTGGCTGTAAACCGGCGATTATCGTGAGAAATAATCGCCGTTTTACAGCCAGCTTAGTTTTTTTGGCAATAATTTACTTTACGCCGAGGGCTGCGAGGGAGGCGCGGATGGCGGCGAGTTTCTCGTTGGCGTCGGCCTGCTTCTTGCGCTCCACGGCTACCACCGCCTCCGGGGCGTTGGCCACGAAGCGCTCGTTGCCGAGCTTCTTCTCAACGCCGGCGAGGAAACGCGTGTAATACTCCAGATCCTTGTTGAGCTTGGCTATCTCCTCCTCCACGTTGATCTTGTCGGCCAGAGGGATGCTGTATTCCGTGGCGCCGGCGATGAAGGCCGCGGCCGCGGGATTCTTCTCCTCCACGGGCTTGATCTCCGAGAGGTTGCCCATCTTCACCAGGATGCTGTCGAGCATCGCGTCGTGCGGACCCTTCACGTCGAGTTCCAGCGGTTCGCGCTGCGGCAGCTGCTTCTGCTTGCGGACCGTGCGGATGCCGGCCACCACCTCCTTCAGATGCTCGAAGTTGGCGAGGAGCTTCTCGTCGACGTCGGCGATCTTCGGCAGCTGGGCAGTCATGATGCTCTCACCCTCCTTGCGCTCGGCCAGATGCTGCCAGAGCTCCTCGGTGATGAACGGCATGAAGGGATGGAGCAGACGGAGCAGATCGTCGAAAAACTCGAGAGTGGCCTTGTAGGTGTCGCCGTCGATGGGTTGACCGTAGGCCGGCTTGATCACCTCGAGATACCACGCCGAGAACTCGTCCCAGAACAGGCGGTAAACAGCCATCAGTGCCTCCGAGATGCGGAACTTGCCCATAAGGTCGTCCATCTCGGCCATCGTCACGGCCAGACGGGAGCGGAACCAGTCGACGGCCAGGCGCGAGCTTTCGGGCTGCGCGGCGTTCTCGTCGACCTCCCAGCCCTTCAGCAGTCGGAAGGAGTTCCAGATCTTGTTGCAGAAATTGCGGCCCTGCTCGCAGAGGGAGTCGTCGTACATGATGTCGTGGCCGGCCGGGGCGGCGAGCATGATGCCCATGCGCACGCCGTCGGCGCCGAACTTGTCGATCAGCTCCAGCGGGTCGGGCGAGTTGCCGAGCGATTTCGACATCTTGCGGCCGAGCTTGTCGCGCACGATACCTGTGAAGTAGACGTTGCCGAAGGGCTTCTTGCCAGTGAACTCATACCCGGCCATGATCATGCGCGCCACCCAGAAGAAGATGATGTCGGGAGCCGTGACCAGATCGCTGGTGGGATAGTAATATTTGAATTCCTCGTTGTCGGGATCGAGAATGCCGTTGAAGAGCGAGATGGGCCAGAGCCAGGAGGAGAACCATGTGTCGAGGCAGTCGGGATCGCGCTTCAGGTCGGAGAGCGAGAGCGATGCGTCGCCGGTCTTCTCGATGGCCTTGAGCAGGGCCTCCTCCTCGTTTTCGGCCACTACGAAGCCGCCGCCGGGAAGGAACCAGGCCGGAATCTGATGGCCCCACCAGAGCTGACGGGAGATGCACCAGTCCTTGATCGTCGACATCCAGTGGCGGTAGGTGTTCTTGAACTTGGCGGGCACGAACTTGATCTCGTCGCTTTCCACAGCCTCGAGGGCCTTCTTGGCGAGCGACTCCATCTTCACGAACCACTGCATGGAGAGTTTCGGCTCGATCACGGCGTCGGTGCGCTCCGAATGGCCCACCTTGTTGACGTAATCCTCCACTTTCTCCACGAGTCCGGCGGCCTGGAGGTCTTCCATTATCTTCTTGCGCACGTCGAAGCGGTCCATGCCGACATACATTCCTCCGGCCTCGGAGATCGTGCCGTTGTCGTTGAAGATGTCGATGGAGGGGAGGTTGTATTTGTCGCCGAGCATGTAGTCGTTCACGTCGTGGGCCGGAGTCACCTTGAGGCAGCCCGTACCGAAGTCCATCTCCACATACTCGTCCATGATGATGGGCACCGAGCGACCCACCATCGGCACGATCACCCTCTTCCCCTTGAGCCACTGATAGCGCTCGTCGTTTGGGTTGACGCAGACGGCCGTGTCGCCCAGAATCGTCTCGGGGCGCGTTGTGGCCACCACGATGTAGCGGTCCTCACCCTCCACATAGTAGCGGAGGTGGAAGAGATGGCTCTGCTCCTCTTTATAGATCACCTCCTCGTCGCTGAGGGCGGTCATGGCCTGGGGATCCCAGTTCACCATGCGCACGCCGCGATAGATGAGGCCTTTGTCGTAGAGAAGGTTGAAGACGCGGATCACGCTGCGCGAGCGGATGTCGTCCATTGTGAAGGCGGTGCGGGCCCAGTCGCAGGAGGCGCCGAGTTTGCGCAACTGGCTGAGGATGATGCCGCCGTATTTGTCGGTCCAGTCCCAGGCGTGGCGCAGGAACTCCTCGCGGCTGAGGGAGTGCTTCTCGATGCCCTCCTTGGCGAGTTTGGCCACCACCTTGGCCTCGGTGGAGATGGCCGCGTGGTCGGTGCCGGGCACCCAGCATGCGTTCTTGCCCGTCATTCTGGCGCGGCGCACGAGGATATCCTGGATGGTGTTGTTGAGCATATGGCCCATATGGAGCACGCCCGTTACGTTGGGCGGCGGAATCACTATCGTATAGGGCTCTCGGTGGTCGGGCACGGAGTGGAAAAGGCCGTGCTCCATCCAGTAGGCATACCATTTGTCCTCCACTTCCGAAGGATCGTACTTGGTGGCTAATTCGTTCATTTTCCTATGAATATCTTATGTTTTTACTTTCTTCGGGAACGGGGCCCGATTTCCGGATTCCCCGCAAAATGCAAAATTACAAATAATTGTCGGCATTCCCCCAAAAATCATGTGGAAATAATTGTTATATATGGGAGTAATCGCTAACTTTGGCGTTTCCAAACGAAGTAAATCATCAGATATGGCAGAGAAAGTCGGGGCCGAGGAGGCCGTCAGGATAGCGCGGAAGGTGACCTGGGTGGGATTCTGGGTCAACGCCGTTCTGGGCGTGGCGAAGGTTGTCGGCGGCATCCTGGGGCGCAGTGCGGCCCTGATAGCCGACGGCGTCCACTCCTTCTCCGACTTCGTGAGCGACATCATCGTGATAGTGATGGTGGGCATCTCTCGGAAGCGTCCCGACCAGGGGCACGCATTCGGCCACGGCCGCTTCGAGACACTGGCCACGCTGATGCTGGCCGTTGTGCTCTTCATGGTGGCCATCGGCATCGCCTGGGACGGTGTCGACCGCATCATCGCCGTGGCGCGCGGCGAGACGCTCCCCCGTCCCGGAATGGTGGCGCTCGTGATACTGGTGGTCTCCATCGGTGCGAAGGAATGGCTCTACCACTACACGCGGCGGGCCGGCGAGCGCATCCACAGCGAGGCGGTGATAGCCAACGCGTGGCACCACCGCAGCGACTCCTTCTCCTCTATCGCGACGCTGCTCGGTGTGACGGGTGCGATGTTTCTGGGCGAGAAGTGGAGGATACTCGACCCGATAGCGGCCGTGGTGGTGGCGGTGTTCATCGCCGTGGTGGCCTGGCGCATGGCGCATCCGGCCATCGACGAGATGCTGGGTGCGTCGCTCAAGAAGGATGACGTGCTGGCGCTCGAGAAGGCACTGCAGGAGACGCCCGGGGTGATGGCCTGGCACCATCTGCGCACATTCAAGAGCGGCAACGACGCCTATGTGGAGGTGCATCTGAAGGTGGACCCGGAGATCAACGTGCGTGAGGCCCACGACATAGCCACGGCGGCCGAACGCAACATGACGGCCGCCATCAACGACTACGACGCCCACATCACCACCCACATCGAACCCTACGGGCCAGCCGCGGAGCGGCGTAAGATTTGAGCCGGATGGCAGCCGCGGAGCGGCGTAAGATTTGAGCCGGATGGCAGCCGCGGAGCGGCGTATAGCGACTGTGGAGCCGGTTTTGCTTGCAAAGCCGGCAGTTTGGAAGAAGGTCGCGCCGGATGGCAGCCGCGGAGCGGCGTAAGATTTGAGCCCACGGTGGAGATGATT
>X378_Fat_Sand_Rat__coassemble_39_pt1 | contig 25919 bp, 18 predicted proteins | sample X378_Fat_Sand_Rat__metabat2_low_PE_004 | metagenome-assembled genome bin X378_Fat_Sand_Rat
AAAGGCTGTTATGACGAGCGGCACGATTTCTAGACTGCAAAGGTAATACAAAAAAAGCAACCAAGAGGAAAATCGGGTGAAAAAAATGCGAAAACCTTTGAAAATAAACACGATTTTGCCCAAAATGAAGATTGAGGCGGCGATAATGAGGATAATCGCGCTCCATTGCGGATAGCAGAGAATCACGAGAGCGAGCACGAGGAAAGGGAGCGACATCAGGGCCGTGGAGGCGTTGGCGCCCTTGAGCCATAGGCGTGCGTGTCCGCGGTCGGTGAACACGTATCCCACCACCCAGTAGGCCAGCTGCATTCCGGCCAGATAGAGGGCGGCCACGGCGGCACAGATGCCTATTCCGGCGGCGGGTCGGTCGGCTATCGGTTTGAGCGACCATGCCTCGCTGATGTCGGGCGGGATCATGATGTTGACGGCCGACCAGAGGAAGATGCCTGTGCAGGCAATCCAGAGTAGGTTGAGCAGGAGCATGAGCGTCGACTCGTTGACGGTGTCGTCGAAGGCGTTGTGGCGCATGCGGGTGTCGCTCAGATCGGAGAAGAGGGCGTGGATGAAGCGCGGGGAGTTGCGGAAGCGCAGGCCGATGACGCAGAAGAGCAGCGCCAGCCCCAGATATACCCACGACATCGCCGAGGCGGGTTCGCCGGCCTGCGGCTCGGGCTGCCTGGGGAGTGTCGAGGTGTCGACAAGCACGATGCCCTCCAGCTGCTCTCCGGCCACGATGGTGTCGGCCGCCACCGAGTCGGCGGGGAGGCTTCCGGGCAGGAGCATCGGCACGTGCCATTCCTGCTGCGCGGCGGAGTCGGGTTGCTGGGTGATTGCTTCGGGCATCTCTGATGTTATTGGAAATTAACTATTTGAGCCAGCCTTCGCGGCGATACCATTCGATGGAGCGCTTCACGCCCTCCTCGAGAGGCACCTCCGGCCTGAAGCCGAAATCCTTTTCGGCCTTGGCCGGGGAGGCGGCCCAGTTGCGCTGCTTCATGATGCGGAACTTGTCGCGGTTGAGCGTCGAGGGCTTCCCTCGTCCTGCTCCCCATTTCTCGGCCACGAAAGAGACAGCCTTCACTGCCCAGAGGGGGAGCTTCACGGGCACCACCACCCTCTTCCCCAGCGCCTTCTTCACAATCCGGCGGAATTCGGTCTGGGTGTATGCGCGGGGTTCGGAGATGATGTAGGTCTCGCCTGCCGGAGCCTTCTCCAGCGCGTCGTAGACGGCGCGGGCCAGATCCTCCACATAGATGAACGAGAGCAGCTGGCGGCGGAAGCCCACCTGGAAGTCGACACCCGAGCCGAGAGCCTTGAACTCAAGGTAGTAGTCGCGGTCGCGCGGGCCGTAGATGCCCGTGCAGCGGAAAATGATGTAGGGGATTCCGGCCGTTGCCAGCCAGAGCTCCGCCTTCAGCTTTGAGGCGCCGTAGCGGGTGTTGGGTTGCGGGATTCGCTGCTCGGTGAAGGGGGAGTATCCCCGCTCGTCGCCAGGGCCTACGGCCGAGAGGCTGCTGATGTAGAGGAGACGCTCCGGAATCATGCCCGCCGTGGCCAGCGCGCCGGTGAAATAGCGCAGATAGTCGTAGTTGATGCGCGAGAAGTCGGCGTATCGCGTCACCTTCGTGGCGCCGAGATTGTAGACGATATAATCCCATTTCCCCTCGGGCAGAGCCTCGCGGAGCGCCTTGGGGAGTGAGGAGGGATTGTCGAAGTCGAGTTCCACGAAGCGGATGCGCGGGTCGGTGAGCCAGTCGCGCTTTGTGGATGCGCGCACGCCGGCCCATACCTCGTAGCCGCGGCGCAGGGCCTCGTCGACGAGGAACCCGCCTACAAAACCGCCGGCGCCAACCACGAGCACCCTCTTTATTTCGCTAATCTCGGTCATATATTGAGTCGTTTTTATTTTTTTCTGGGCTCGAGCACGCGGAACTCATACCCCTGCTCAAGAAGCCATTCGAGGCTTTCCGGGAGCGCCTCCCTGATTCGCGGTATGGATTTGAGCGAGTCGTGGAACACCACGATCGAGCCCGGGCGGGCATATTTCTTCACATTGTTCACCACATCCTCGGCCTTGAGCAGGCTGGAATAGTCGCGGGTCACCAGGTCGAACATGATGATGCGGTAGCGGCGGTTGATCTTCTCCGTCTGGCGCGCGCGCATCCAGCCGTGGGGCGGTCGGAAGAGGCGGCTGTCGATCCAGCCTGCGGCCTCCTCCACATCCTTTACAAGCCGGCCGGTGGTGACGTGCGAACCCCGGAGATGGTGCATCGTGTGGTTGCCCACCTGATGGCCGCGGCGCCTCACCTCCTCGTAGAGATGGGGATAGCGGCGCACGTTGTCGCCCACCATGAAGAAAGTGGCCTTCACCCCGTAGCGGTCGAGCGTGTCGAGCACCCACGGCGTCGACTCCGGAATCGGACCGTCGTCGAAAGTGAGGTAGATGGTGCGGGCTCCGTCGGGCTCCTTGATGCGGAACACGCCGCGATAGTAGAGCTTGCGGAAGATAGCCGGCGGGCATTCTATCCACTTGCGCCAGAAATAGCGCTTCTGAGCCTTCTCCTTGTCGGTCATCCTGTACGGGGCGGTGGTTGCTTACTGGTGTTTGGCCTTGTATTCCTCGCTCAGCCTCTTGCTGCGCTCCAGATTCACCTTGCGGATGTCGGGATTGCCCATGACGGCGTCTTTCGACACTCCGGCCTCGATATACTGCTGCATCGCCTCGTAGAAGATCGAGTCGAGGTAGCGGTCGTCGGCGCTCTGCTGTCCGTAGGTGGCGGCGTCCATGCCCTGCAGGCGGTAGACGGTGGCGGCCACCTGGGCGAGTTCCGCCACATAGTCGGCCTCGGTGTAGGTCTCTCCCTCGTCGGTGGAGTAGGGGGCGTTGTAGAGGGCGTCGTAGTTCTGCTTCAGCTCCTGGCGGCTGAGATGGTGTTTCTGCAGCAGCTGCTCGAGTTTCTGCGGGTTGCCGCCGAAGCGGTCGTAGAGCTCTATATAGCGGTAGAACTGGTAGGGCATCAGTCGCGATTCCGTGGTGAGCGAAGGATTGCGGAAGCGGCTCGCCACCTCGCGGTTGTAGGTGATATACTGCGCCATGCGGTCCATTTCCGACAGGAGCATCGTGGCGGCCTCGGCCTTGAGCTTGCGGTCGTTGAGTTTCTCGCCCACCGAACCGATCACCTCGGGCAGCGTCAGCGAGATCGCCACGCTGTATTTCGCCGTGGACTCGGGCAGGTATTTCTGGAGCAGACGCGCCACCTGGAGCGCCTTGCGGTATTTCTCCTCGGCGCCCTTCGTGTCGCCGGCCTTGGCGAGCTGGTCGCCTTCGAACACGAGTTCGGAGCTGACGTCGAGCATCGAGCTGCGCGTCGAGATGAGCATGCGGCGGGCCGTCTCGTCGAAATAGGGGGCCTTCGGATTGTCGGCGCCTCCCCAGCGGTATTTGGTGACGACGTCGTAGGCTCGGTCGGTGCGTGCCGGGAGTCCCTCCTGGATCGTGGGCACGAGCTGATGGGTCATGCCCACACCGCGCATGTATTTGGTGAGGCCGAGGTGGTACTCGTCGCCTACGGTGGAGCACCAGTAGATGGGACGCGGCCAGCCTTCGGCGGCGTTGGTGGCGATGATGTCGAGCATCAGCAGCTCGCTGAGGCTGATGTATCCCTTGTCGCGAACCGACGGGGCGTTGCCCAGGTCGATCACGATCTCGTTGACGATATCGGCCGAGTCTTTCGCCTGCACCAGTCCGCGGGCCACGACAGCCTTCTTGTCCACCGGAATCGAGACCACGCTCGACACCAGTCTGGGATAGTTGTAGTCGGAGTCGTAGCTCTTGCCGGAGTATACGAGTTTGAGGCTCTGCAGCAGGTCGGCGGGAGCCGTCTCGTTGCCGGGGATTGTCACGTCGAGTCGACCGTAGGCGATGTCGGCGGGTGTGGCGGTGAAGTTGATCGGCTTGGCAGTGTAGCTCTCCTTGCGCATCTGGTTGGCATACCAGTCGGAGGCCAGATAGCTCAGGTTCACTATCTTCACGTCGGGGCGTACGCCCTCCACCTCCTGGGCATACCAGAGGGGGAAGGTGTCGTTGTCGCCGTTGCAGAACACGATGGCGTTCGGTTCGAGGCTCTCGAGATAGTTGATGGCGAAATCTCGGGCGGCGTAGCGGCGGCTGCGGTCGTGGTCGTCCCAGGTCTGGCTCACCATCTGGGCCGGAACCACCAGACCGAGCACGGCGGCTATCGCGGCCGCGAAGTTGGGCTTCAGCTGGTTGAATCGGCGGAGCAGGGCGTAGAGGGCCGCCACTCCCAGACCGATCCAGATGGCGAAGGCGTAGAAGGAGCCGGCGTATGCGTAGTCGCGTTCACGCGGCTGCTGCGGCGGCTGGTTGAGATAGAGCACGATGGCGATTCCCGTCATGAAGAAGAGGAGGAACACCACCCAGAACTGCTCCACGCCCTTCTTTCCCTCGAATATCTGCCAGATCAAGCCGAGCAGACCCAGAATCAGAGGCAGCATGTAGAACTTGTTGTGGCCCTTGTTGTCCTTGCCCAGGTCGTCGGGCAGGAGGCTCTGGTCGCCGAGGCGGGCGTTGTCGAGGACGGGTATGCCGCTTATCCAGTTGCCCGCGTCGAGTTCGCCGTTCTGGTTGTTGATGTCGTTCTGGCGTCCTGCGAAATTCCACATGAAATATCGCATGTACATGTGCACGAGCTGATAGTTGAGGAAGTAGGAGAGATTCTGCATGAAGGTGGGCTTGTAGCCCATCTTCTGGGGATATCCCGCCATGCCGGTCACCGGGTTGAGGAACGGCTGGCCGTAGATGTCCATTTCGGGCACCTTGTCGCCGTTCTCGTCGATGGCGTTGATTTCCACCAGGTTGGCCGGCATTGTGTCGAGGTTCACCCACTGCTTGTAGTATTTGCGGTGCATGCGGCTGTAGATGCGCGGGAACACCATGTTGAGCTCGGGGTTGAGCTTGACGTCGGGCTTGTAGTCGCTTTTGACGTAGTAGTCGCCTCCGCGGGCCGCGAGGCGGGCGTTGTTCTGGATCTCGCCTTCGTTGAGGAAGCCGTATTCCGACTTGGGGGTCGCGCCCTTCACTCCTTTGGAATAGAGGGGTTTGCCGGGGTTGACCACGTTCTGGTAGCGGGGAGTGGAGAGGATTATCGGTGCGCCGGTCTCGTCGTAGGAGACGGTGTCGTTGCTTACGCCCACCAGTTGTTTCTGCTGGCCGGAATAGAGTGTCTCGCCGTAGAGCAGCGGCGTGTCGCCGTATTGTTCGCGGTTGAGGTAGGAGGCCAGGTCGAACACGTTGTCGGGCGAGTTCTGGTTCATCGGCGTGTCGGCGCTCGAGCGGATGAGGATGAGAGCGTAGGAGGAATAGCCCACGAAGATCACGGCCACGCTCCAGAGGATCACGTTGAGCACGCGGGCCGGCAGGGGCGAACTGTATTTCGAGAAGAGCCAGATGGCGAGGGCGATGGTGAGGATCGTGCCCAGCACCCATCCCGAACCGATGAAGAGCATGCCGCTAACGAAGATTGCCAGGAAGAAGCTCACGCGCATGAGGGTGGCGTTTTTCTGGCGGCGGTTCTCATATATTGCCCAGATGAAGACTGCGGCGGCCACCACGGCGTAGGCCAGCGCTCCGGAATTGAAGGGGAGATGGAAGCCGTTGACGAAGAGAAGCTCCATCTGCTGGGCCATCTTGATGAAGCCCGGCACGAGGCCGAAGAGCACAAGCACGATGATCACGAACGAGATGAGCAGCGCCACCAGGACGCTTGCCAGATTCATGTCTTTCCACTTGCGGAAGGCGAACACCAGCACCAGCGCGGGGATGGTGAGGAGGTTCAGAAGGTGGACGGCGATCGAGATACCGATGATGTAGGCTATCAGTATGAGGTAGCGGTCGGAATGCGGCTGGTCGGCGTTGTCTTCCCACTTGAGTATCAGCCAGAACACCACGGCCGTGCAGAAGCTGGAGAAGGCGTAGACCTCGCCTTCCACGGCTGAGAACCAGAAGGTGTCGCTCCATGTGTATGCGAGGGCTCCCACCAGACCGGCGCCCATGATCACGATATACTGTGCCGTGGAGATCTGCTTGGCGGAGTCTTTCACCACGAGGCGGCGCGTGAGATGCGTGATGGTCCAGAAGAGGAAGAGGATGGTGAGGGCCGAGAGCAGACCGCTCATGGCGTTGACCATCACCGAGATGCTGCCGGCGTCGGTGGCGAAGTTGGCGAAGAATCGGGCCGTGAGCATGAAGATGGGGTTGCCCGGCGGGTGACCCACTTCGAGTTTGTCGGCCTGGATGATAAACTCACCGCAGTCCCAGTAGGAGGCGGTAGGCTCGAGCGTGAGCCAGTAGGTGACAAGGGCGATGGCGAATACGATCCATCCCGTCACGTTATTGATGAGGTTGTATTTTCGTGTGATCATGCCTGCTATATGATGAACATGCGAAACGAGACTGCAGTGCGTGTGCAGTCGTTACAATTTGCAAAGTTAGCGATAAAGCGCGAAATTCCCAAATGAATTCGGCACGCCTGTCGGACTGAAGGGGGATTTGGAACTCTGTTTTTTTGCAAATGTGGATGGAATGAGGTATTTTTGCAGATAAATATCGATATTGTTATGGAATCGAGGATACAAGAGGCCGTGGAGCGCAAGAAGCGCTGCAACTGCGCCCAGGCCGTTGCCTGCACATATTGCGATCTTGTCGGCATCGACGAGGAGACGATGATGAGGCTCACATCGGGCTTCGGCATGGGGATGGGGAACATGGAGGGCACCTGCGGTGCGCTGACGGGGGCTTGCGTGGTGCTCGGAGCGCGCATCGCCGACCGCAACAGGTCGCGCGAGGCCATGGGGCGGATGATGGCTAAGTTCCAGCAGCGCAACTCGGCCACTCTCTGCAAGGACCTGAAGGGGCGCGACACCCACAGGCCGCTGCGCGCCTGCCCCGACTGCGTGGCCGACGCCTCGGAGTTTCTCGAGGAGGCTCTGGCGGAGATTGACGACGAAAACAAGTAAAAACTGAAGATATGGATTTTCTGGAACTCGCGCGCAGGCGCTATTCATGCAAGAAATACGGCGACCGCCCGGTAGAGGAGGCGGCGCTCGGGAAGATACTGGAGGCCGGCCGGCTGGCCCCCACTGCCAAGAACCTTCAGGAGCAGCGCGTATATGTGGCTGTTTCGGAGGAGGCTTTGGCGAAGATCGACGAGGTGACGCCCTGCCGCTACAACGCCCCGGTGGTGCTCGTGGTGGCCTTCGACAAGGAGAATGTCTACACCTATCCCGGTGGCGGCCGGCAGTCGGGCATCGAGGACGCCTCGATAGTTGCCACCCACATGATGCTTGCCGCGGAGGCCTACGGGGTGGATTCCTGCTGGGTGAACTGTTTCGATCCCGACAAGCTCCACGCCCTTCTCGATCTCCCTGAGAACGAGGAGATACTGATGCTTCTCGACCTGGGTCACGCCGCCCCCGGCGCCGGCCCCCTCCCCAACCACGACTCCCGCAAACCCCTCGCCGAAACCGTGACCCGCATCTGACGGCTAACTAATAGAAATTGAAAATCATGGCTATGAAGGGAATGAATCAGCAGAGGGGGATGTTTGCCACCAAGCTCGGCGTGCTGGCCACTACGGTGGGTTCGGCGGTCGGTCTGGGGAATATATGGCGCTTTCCGTATGAGGCGGGCGCGCATGGGGGAGGGGCTTTCATGCTCTGCTATCTGGTGTTCACGCTGCTGCTGGGCATCCCGGTGATCTGCGCCGAGTTCATCCTCGGCCGGGGCACCCGCTCCAACATCACAGGCGCCTTCCGCCGCCTCGCCCCGAAGTCGAAATGGTGGCTGGCCGGATATCTCGGCATCTTCGGCGCCTTGATCATCCCCGGCTTCTACGCCGTGGTGGCCAGCTGGACGGTGGAATATTTCGTGCAGTCGTCGGTCGGCGCGCTCGATTACGCCACCACCGCCGAATATCACGAGCATTTCGACCAATTGGCCAGCGGCACGTGGCGTCCGCTGATATGGCTGCTCATCTTCCTGGGCCTCAATTTCCTGATCCTCATCAAGGGCGCGAAAGGGATAGAGAAGGTGTCGAACGTGCTGATGCCGCTGCTCTTCGTGATCCTCGTGGCTTTCTGCATCAACTCCCTCACCCTTGAAAAAGCCGGCGAGGGACTCCGCTTCCTCTTCCAGCCCGACTTTTCCAAAATCACCGGAAAAGTGGCGCTCTCGGCCCTCGGCCAGTCGTTCTTCTCGCTGAGCATCGGCATCGGCTGCATGACCACCTACGCCTCCTACTTCAAAGACGACGTGCCGCTGGGCAGGACCGCCACCACCACCGCCCTGCTCGACATGGCCGTGGCCATCCTCTCCGGCATCATCATCTTCCCCGCCGTCTTCACCTTCGGCGGTTCGGTGGAGGCCGGACCGAAACTGGTGTTCGAGGTGCTTCCCAACATCTTCCACCATCTCCCCGTCGGCGCCTTCTGGTCGGCCCTCTTCTTCTTCCTGCTGCTGCTGGCGTCGCTCACCTCCACCATCTCCATGCACGAGATAGTCATCGCCTTCTTCGTGGAGGAGAAGGGATGGAGCCGCAAGAAGGCAACGGTGGTCAACTGCCTGATAGTTCTGGTGCTGGCGGTGATAAGCAGCCTGAGCTTCGGGGTGCTGTCCGACTTCAAGATCTTCGGACTCAGTTTCTTCAACCTGCTCGACTACGCCGCCTCCAATGTGGTGATGCCAATCGGGGCGATGCTGATATCAATCTTCATCGGCTGGAAGGTGAAGAAGAGTTTCGTGCGTGAGCAGATGACGAACCACGGCACGATCCGGTTCCGCATGCTGGGCGCGCTGGTGTTCCTGCTGCGCTGGGTGGCGCCGATAGCCATATTCCTCATCTTCCTCAACTCCATCGGAATCATTTAGACTTACACATAGCAACGACAAAAAGGATAGGCCCCGCGGGGTCTATCCTTTTTCGTAAATTGCTGTATACTCTTTGCTATCCGAGATAGTTGGAGCGCTCGAGGGCGTCGAGTTCGGCGCTGCGCTCGGCTATTTCCGACCTGAGGGCGTCGATGCGTTCGGGCTTCGTCTTCTTCGAGTTGAGCAGGGCCGAAGCCTTGTCGATCACCTGCTTGAGCTGGTCGTCCTCAAGATGGCTGAGGCTGTTGAGGATTCCCTCGGCCACTTCCTGTTTCTGTGTGTTGGCATCCATAGCGTTAAAACTTTATAGTCCTAACGCCCGCGCCGCCGTTTTTGTTAGACAGGGTGGGAATTTTTGGTCACTCCCACTCGATCGTGGCCGGCGGTTTTGAGGAGATGTCGTAGACTACTCGGTTGATGCCGCGCACGTGGTTGATGATGTCGTTGCTCACGCGCGCCAGGAATTCGTAGGGGAGATGCACCCAGTCGGCGGTCATGCCGTCGGTGGAGATCACTGCGCGCAGGGCCACGGTGTTCTCGTAGGTGCGCGCGTCGCCCATCACGCCCACGCTCTGCACGGGGAGCAGGATCGAGCCGGCCTGCCACACCTGGTCGTACAGACCCTCGTGCTTCAGCGAGTCGATGAAGATGCGGTCGGCCTGCTGGAGGATGTCCACCTTCTCCGGCGTCACCTCGCCGAGCACGCGGATGCCCAGACCCGGACCCGGGAAGGGATGGCGTCCCAGCAGTTCGGGATCCATCTTCAGCTCGCGGCCCACGCGGCGCACCTCGTCCTTGAACAGGAGGCGGAGCGGTTCGACGATCTTCAGGTTCATCTCCTTCGGAAGACCGCCCACGTTGTGGTGGCTCTTGATCGTGGCCGACGGACCCTTCACCGACGAGCTTTCGATCACGTCGGGATAGATGGTGCCCTGGGCCAGCCAGCGGGCGTCTTCGATCTTGTGGGCCTCGTCGTTGAACACCTCCACGAAGTCGCGGCCGATGATCTTGCGCTTCTGCTCCGGATCGGTCACGCCCTTGAGGTCTTCGAAGAATTTGTCGCCGGCCTTCACGCCGCGCACGTTGAGTCCCATGTTCTTATACGACTCCAGCACCTCCTCGAACTCGTTCTTGCGCAGCAGTCCGGTGTCGACGAAGATGCAGTGGAGGTTCTTGCCGATGGCCTTGTGGAGGAGCACGGCAGCCACCGAGGAGTCTACGCCGCCCGACAGACCGAGGATCACCCTGTCGTCGCCGAGTTTATCCTTGAGTTCGGCCACGGTGGTCTCGATGAATGAGGCGGCGCTCCAGTCGCCGGCGCATCCGCAGATCTCGCGCACGAAGTTGGAGATGATCACGGTGCCGTCGGTGGAGTGGTACACTTCGGGGTGGAACTGAATTCCCCAGGTCTGCTCGCCTTCCACATGGTAAGCGGCCACGCGGACATTCTCCGTCGAGCCTATTATGCGGAAGCTGTCGGGCACATGGGTGATGGTGTCGCCGTGCGACATCCACACCTGCGTGGGGGAGGGGAGTCCCTTCATCAGCGGGTCGTCGGGGGCGACCACGGTGAGCATGGCGCGGCCGTATTCGCGGGCCGGGGCCGACTGCACCGTACCTCCCTCGATCTCAGCCAGCAGCTGCGCGCCGTAGCATACTCCCAGCAGGGGGAGTTTGCCGCGGAAAGCCTCCAGCGAGGGATGCGGAGCCTCGGGGTCGGTCACCGAATAGGGGCTTCCCGAGAGGATCACACCCTTGATGTCGGAGGTGATCTCCGGGATCTTGGTGCAGGGGTGGATCTCGCAATATACGTTCTGCTCGCGCACACGGCGTGCGATGAGCTGCGTATACTGCGATCCGAAATCGATAATCAATATTCTTTCCATTCTCTAACCTTAGTTTCCGGGTGAATAGTTGGGGGCCTCTTTGGTGATTGTCACGTCGTGGGGGTGATTCTCTATCACGCCCGCCGAGGTGATTCTCACGAACTTGGCTCCGTGCAGCGCGTCGATGTCCTTGGCGCCGCAGTAGCCCATTCCGGAGCGGAGTCCGCCGATGAGCTGGTAGACGGTCTCCGACAGCGCTCCCTTGTAGGGTACGCGTGCCACGATGCCCTCGGGCACGAGCTTGTTGGTGTCCATCTGGTCGCCCTGGAAGTAGCGGTCTTTCGAACCGGCCTGCATCGCTTCCACCGAACCCATTCCGCGGTAAGCCTTGAACTTACGGCCGTTGTAGATGATGGTCTCTCCCGGAGATTCCTCCACGCCGGCGAGCATCGAACCCATCATCACGCAGTCGCCTCCGGCGGCGAGTGCCTTCACCACGTCGCCCGAGTAGCGGAGACCGCCGTCGGCGATCACGGGCACTCCGGCTGCGTGGGCGGCCTGCGAGGCGTCGTAGATGGCGGTGAGCTGGGGCACTCCCACACCGGCCACGATGCGCGTGGTGCAGATCGAACCGGGTCCGATTCCCACCTTCACGCCGTCGGCGCCGGCCTCCACGAGGAACTTGGCGGCCTCGTAGGTGGCGATGTTGCCAACCACCACGTCGAGTTCGGGATATTTCTCCTTCACCATCTTCAGCGTGCGCACCACGTTGGCCGAATGGCCGTGGGCCGTGTCGATCACCACGGCGTCGACACCGTTCTCCACCAGCGCCGCCACGCGGTCGAGGGTGTCGCGGGTCACGCCTACTCCGGCGGCCACGCGCAGGCGGCCCTTGTCGTCCTTGCAGGCGTTGGGATATTCGCGTATCTTGGTGATGTCGCGGTAGGTGATGAGGCCCACGAGGTGGTTCTCGTCGTCAACCACGGGGAGTTTCTCGATCTTGTTGTGGAGCAGGATCTGCGATGCCTCCTCCATGTCGGCGCTCTTGGTGGTGACGAGGTTTTCCGAGGTCATCACCTCCGACACGGGGAGATCCATGTTCTGCTGGAAGCGGAGGTCGCGGTTGGTGACGATGCCGATGAGGTGGCGCTCCGAGTCGATCACCGGTATGCCGCCGATGCGGTTCTCGCGCATCAGTCGCAGCGCGTCGGCCACGGTCTTGTCGCGGGTGATGGTCACGGGGTCGTAGATCATGCCGGAGTCGGCGCGTTTCACCTTGCGCACCTGTGCGGCCTGGGCCTCGATAGGCATGTTTTTGTGGATCACGCCGATGCCTCCCTCGCGGGCGATGGCGATGGCGAGCGGGGCCTCGGTCACGGTGTCCATGGCCGCCGACACCACCGGGATGTTCAGGGTGATGTTGCGGGAGAAGCGGGTGTGGAGCTTCACCTTGTCGGGGGTCACGTCGGAAAATGCCGGCACGAGGAGCACATCGTCGAATGTGATGCCCTCCTGGGCGATTTTATCTTCAATAAACGACATATATCTTTGTTTAAAATTTGTTCAGTTCCTTGTCAACGATTATGGTCTGGTTGCGGTCGGGGCCTACGGAGATCATGCCCACGGGTACGCCGGTCACCTCCTCGAGCTTGCGCACATACTGCTTGGCGTTCTCGGGGAGCTGGTCGAACTCGGTGCAGCCGGTGATGTCTTCCTTCCAGCCGGGGAGTTCGATGAACACGGGCTTGCAGCGTGCCAGCGAGGCGATTGTGCTCGGGGGCGACTGGATCTCCTGGCCGTCGAGTTCGTAGGCGGTGCAGATCTTTATGGTGTCGAGTCCGGAGAGCACGTCGAGCAGCATCACGGCCCAGTGGGTTGTTCCGGCGAGGCGGGCGGTGTAGCGTCCCACCACGGCGTCGAACCAGCCCACGCGGCGCGGACGGCCGGTGACCGTTCCGTATTCATGGCCGCGCTCGCGGATGCCGTCGCCGATCTCGTCGAAGAGTTCGGTGGGGAAGGGTCCGGCTCCCACGCGGGTGCAGTAGGCCTTGGCCACTCCCACCACGTTGCCTATCCATTTCGGGGCGATGCCGGCGCCGGTGGGAACCGAGGCCGCCGAGGGCGACGAACTGGTCACGAACGGGTATGTGCCGTGCTCGATGCAGAGCATCTGGCCCTGGGCTCCCTCGAAGAGCACGCGGTCGTCGGTGAGGAGCGCGCGGTTCACCAGGTCGGAGGTGTCGCAGATCATCGGGCCGAGGCGCTTGGCCAGGTCCATGTATTGGTTGTATACCTCGTCGGCGTCGAATGTGGGCTGACCCAGCATCTCGAGTTCGCGGTTCTTCACCTCGAGGGCGGCTTCGAGCCGCTCGCGGAAGTAGTCGGGCTCGAGCAGGTCGCCCATGCGCAGGCCGACACGGCTGTACTTGTCGGAGTAGGCCGGACCGATGCCCTTCTTCGTGGTGCCGATCATCTGCTCCCCTTTTCCCTTCTCGTAGGCGCCGTCGAGCACGGGGTGCCAGGGCATCACCATGGCGGCGCGGTTGGAGATGAAGAGCTGATAGTCGGTGATGCCGCGGGCGTGGAGCTTGTCGAGTTCCTCGCACACCGACACCGGGTTTACCACCATGCCGTTGCCCATCACATTCACTGTCTTGGGGTTGAAGATACCCGACGGGATGCTCTGGAGCGAATATTTGTTGCCGTCGAACACCACGGTGTGGCCGGCGTTGTTTCCGCCCTGGTAGCGCACCACCATGTCGGCGCGCGTGGCGAAATAATCAGTGATTTTCCCTTTTCCCTCGTCGCCCCACTGCGAGCCGACGACAACAAGAGTTTCTGACATGTTCAGTTAATTAATAACTAATAATTAATAATTATTGATTGATTAGAGGATTCCGTTGCGCTCGTAGATGTAGTCCACGTTCTTCAGATAGTAGTCGAGCGTGAAGCAGGCGTCGAGTTCCTCGTTGGTGAGGTTTGCCTTGATGGTGGGGTCTTCGCGGAGCAGGTCGGCGTAGGCCTTGCCCTCGGCCATGGCGCGCATGGCTATGGGCTGCACGGTGTCGTAGGCCTTCTCGCGGGCGAAACCCTTGCTGATCAGTGCGTTCATCACGCGCTGGGCGAAGATCACGCCGTTGGTGAGATAGATGTTCTGCTTCATGCGCTCCTCGAACACGGTGAGGTTGCCCAGGATGTTGCCCATGCGGTTGAGCATGTAGTCGAGCAGTTCGGTGGCGTCGGGGAGGATGATGCGCTCGGTGGCGGAGTGGGAGATGTCGCGCTCGTGCCAGAGGGCCACGTTCTCGTAGGCCGTCGCCATGTATCCGCGGAGCACGCGGGCGCAGCCGCACATGTTCTCCGAACCGATGGGGTTCCTCTTGTGGGGCATGGCGCTGGAGCCTTTCTGGCCTTTGCCGAAAGCCTCCTCCACCTCGTGCACCTCGGTGCGCTGCAGGCCGCGCACCTCCATTGCCATCTGCTCGATGGAGGCGCCGATCAGGGCGATGGTGGCGAGATAGTATGCGTGGCGGTCGCGCTGGATCACCTGTGTCGAGACGTCGGCCGAATCGATGCCGAGGTGCTCGCACACATAGTCCTGCACGAACGGGGGGATGTTGGCGAAATTGCCGACGGCGCCGCTGATCTTGCCCACCTCCACACCGCGGGCGGCGGCCTCGAAGCGCTTGATGTTGCGCTCCATCTCGGCGTGCCAGAGCACCCACTTCAGTCCGAACGAGGTGACGTCGGCGTGGATGCCGTGGGTGCGGCCCATGCAGGGGGTGTATTTGTATTTCTTCGCCTGGCTCTTGAGCATGTCGGCGAATTTGCGCAGGTCCTCGCGCAGGATGTCGTTGGCCTGCTTGATGAGGTAGCCGTTGGCGGTGTCGACCACGTCGGTGGAGGTCAGGCCGTAGTGGATCCACTTCCTCTCCTCGCCGAGGCTCTCGCTCACGGCTCGGGTGAAGGCCACGATGTCGTGGCGGGTCTGTTCCTCGATCTCTTTTATGCGGGGGATGCTGAAGGTGGCTTTCTCCCAGAGCAGGGCCACGTCCTCGGCGGGTACGACGCCCAGTTCGCGCCAGGCCTCGGCGGCGAGGATCTCCACCTTCAGATAGGCGTTGAATTTATTCTCTTCAGTCCAGACGGCCCTCATCTCAGGCCGCGAATACCGTTCTATCATTGTTTAGTGTTTAGTGTTTAGTGTTTAGTGATCTGAGTTCTCGGAGTTCTCGGAGTTCTCGGAGTTCTCGGAGTACTCGGAGTTCTCTGAGTACTCGGATCTCATTAACCTCCAACCTTCTCGAGAAAACAGGAAAGTGTGTTTTCCATCAGGCAGGCGCGGGTCATCGGGCCTACGCCGCCGGGGACGGGGGTTATCACGGAGGCTATCGGGGAGACTTCGGCGTAGTCAACGTCGCCGGCGAGTTTGCCGGTCTCGGGGTCGCGGTTCACGCCCACGTCGATCACCACCGCACCGGGCGCCACCATATCCTTCGTCACGAAGCGCAGACGTCCGATCGCCACCACCAGGATATCGGCCTGGCGCGTCACCTCGGCCAGATTCTTAGTGCGGCTGTGGGCGATGGTCACCGTGGCGTTGCGGTCGAGCAGGAGCTTGGCCATCGGCAGACCCACGATGTTGCTGCGGCCGATCACCACGGCGCGCTTACCCTCGATCTCCACACCCGCCTTGTCGAGCAGGTGGATGATTCCCTGCGGAGTGCAGGGCTTGATGCAGGGGCGCTTCTGCCAGAGCGAGGCGACGTTGGCGGGATGGAATCCGTCCACGTCCTTCGCGTGACTGATGGCCTCGATCACGCGGTTCTCGTCGATATGCTTCGGCACTGGGAGCTGCACCAGTATTCCGTCGACGTTCTCGTCCTTGTTCAGTCCGTCGATCACATGGAGGAGTTCCTCCTCGGTGGTCTGCTCGGGCAGCTTGATGGTGGTGGATTGATATCCCACCATCTCGGCGTCTTTCCCCTTCGACTTCACATAGCTCTGGCTGGCGGGGTCCTCGCCTACGAGGATCACAGCCAGATGAGGGGCTCGGCCGTATTTCTCCTTAAGCGCCGGCACCTCGGCCGCGATGCGCTGCTTTATCTCTTTAGCTAAATCTTTTCCGCTGATATCCATTCATCAACATTCTTTTGCACCGATGTCGGTGCGGTAAAACAATCCTTCGCAATCTATCTTCTCCACCTCGGCCATCGCCTTGCGGCGGGCCTCCTTGAGGGTGGGGGCGTTGGCTATCACCATCAGCACGCGGCCGCCCACGGAGAGGGTCTCGCCGTTCTGCACCTTCGTGCCCATGTGGTAAACCTTTCCGGCCTTGTCGAGATTGCGGATCACGTGTCCTTTCTCGTACTTGCCGGGATACCCCTTGGCGGCCATCACCACACCGAGATAGGTGTCGGGGCTCCAGCGGGGCTCGCACTCGCGGCCGTCGACGGCGGCGTCGATCAGTTCGTAGAAGTCGCTCTCGATGCGGGGGAGCACCACCTCCGTCTCGGGGTCGCCGAAGCGGGCGTTGAACTCGATCACCTTGGGTCCGTCGGCGGTGAGGATAAGTCCGCCGTAGAGCACTCCGGTGAAGGGGTAACCCTCCTCCTCCATGGCGCGGGCCGTGGGGTGGATTATCTCCTCGAGGGCGCGGTCGCGGATCTCGTCGGTTACGAAGGGCACGGGCGAGTAGGCGCCCATGCCGCCCGTGTTCGGACCGCGGTCGTTGTCGTAGGCGCGCTTGTGGTCGCGGGCTATCGCCAGCGGGTATACGCGGTGTCCGTTCACGAGGCACATGAAGGAGAACTCGGGTCCGTCGAGGAATTCCTCCACCACCACGCGTCCCTTCCCGAAAGCCTCGTCGAGGAGCATGTCGCGAAGCGCGTCGTCGGCCTCACGGTGGGTGAGGGCCACCACCACGCCCTTGCCTGCGGCAAGTCCGTCGTATTTGATCACCACTGGCACCGGACCCTCCTTCACATAGCGGGCCGCCTCTTCGTAGTTGTCGAAGGTGCGGTAGGAAGCCGTGGGGATGTCGTGGCGCTTCATCAGGTCCTTGGCGAATTCCTTGGAGCTCTCGATGCGGGCAGCGGCTTTCGTGGGACCGAATATGCGCAGACCCTCCTCGCGGAAGCGGTCGACGATACCGGCCGCCAGCGGACCCTCGGGTCCGACGATGGTCAGGTCAACCGCGTTCTCCTTGGCGAAGAGCAGGAGGTTGTCGATGTCCGACACCATGAGGGGGACGATCTCGGCCTGCTGTTCGGTGCCGGCGTTGCCCGGCGCACTGTATATCTTCTCCACCTGCGGGGAGCGGGAGAGGGCGTCGACGATGGCATGGCACCGTCCGCCGCCTCCGATCACTAATACTTTCTTTCCCATCTCTAACCTCCCGGCTTAATGTTTGAAATGGCGCATGCCGGTGAAGAGCATGGCTATGTTTTTCTCGTTTGCCTTCTTCACGCTGTCCTCGTCGCGGATCGAGCCGCCGGGCTGAACGATGGCGGTAACGCCGTAACGCGATGCCTGCTCCACGGTGTCGTCGAAGGGAAGGAATCCGTCGGAGGCGAGCACGAGTCCCTCTGTGGCACCTGCCGCCTTGGCCTCCTCAAGAGCGATAGTGGCGGAGCCCACGCGGTTCATCTGACCGGCTCCCACGCCGAGCGTGGCACCATCTTTCACCACAACGATGGCGTTCGACTTAACGTGCTTCACTATCTTCCAGCCGAAGTTCATGTCCTTGAGCTCCTGCTCGGAGGGATGGCGTTCGGTAACGGTCATCGCGTCGGTGATCTCGAGGCATTCGGTGTCGGCGTCCTGGACGAGCATGCCGCCCGTCACGGCCGTATACTGGCAGCGCTTCTCGCCGCGCTTCTCCATCTTCACCTCAAGCAGACGAAGGTTTTTCTTCTTGGAGAGCACCTCGAGGGCCTCGGGCTCGAACGAGGGGGCCATGATTATCTCGAGGAAGATCGGTTTCATGGCCAGTGCGGTGGCGGCGTTCACGGGGCGGTTGAAGGCCACGATGCCGCCGTAGATGCTCACCTTGTCGGCCTCGTAGGCGCGTGTCCAGGAGTCGAGCACGTCGGCTCCGACGGCGGCGCCGCAGGGGTTCATGTGCTTCAATCCCACGCAGAAGGGCTCGTCGAACTCGCTCACGATCTCGAGGGCGGCGTTGGCGTCCTGGATGTTGTTGTAGCTCAGTTCCTTGCCCTGGAGCTGCTTGGCGCCGGCCACGGAGAAGGAGTAGTCGATGGGGCCGCGGTAGAACTTGGCCTGCTGGTGGGGATTCTCGCCGTAGCGGAGGCTCTGGATCTCGTCGAAGCTGAGGAAGAGCTTCTCGGGCAGACCGGCCTGGCGGCGCATGTATTCGGCGATGTGCGAATCGTAGAGTGCGGTGTGGGTGTAGGCCTTTGCGGAGAGTTTGAGACGCGTTTCGGGAGTGGTGTCGCCGTTGGCGGCGATCTCCTCGATGATCGTGGCGTAGTCGGCGGGGTCGCAGACCACGGTCACGCTCTTGCAGTTCTTGGCTGCCGAGCGGAGCATGCTGGGGCCGCCTATGTCGATGTTCTCGATGGCGTCGGCGAGGGTCACGTCGGGTTTGGCCACGATGGCCTCGAAGGGATAGAGGTTCACGCAGACAAGGTCGATGGTCTCGATCCCGTTTTCGGCGAGCTGGGCCATGTCGCCTTCGTTGTCGCGGCGGCCGAGAAGGGCACCGTGCACCTTCGGGTGAAGGGTCTTCACGCGGCCTCCGCAGATTTCAGGGAAACCGGTGACGTCGCTGATGCCGGTGACTTCCAGACCGCTCTCGAGGAGCAGTTTCATCGTGCCGCCGGTGGCGATGATTTCCCAACCAAGATTTTTCAGTGCGCGGGCGAATTCAACCACGCCCGTTTTGTCGCTGACGCTTACTAAAGCTCTCATTATGTATGTTTAGGGTTTAGTGTTTAGTGTTTAGTGTTACTCCCTGGCCTTTGATTACGCGGCCGATTTTGGCCGGCTCGAGGCCTTGGGTGCGGAGGGCGGCGAGGGCCTTGTCGGCGTCCTGCTCGCTTACCGCCAGCACCATGCCGATGCCCATGTTGAAGATGTTGAACATCTCGCGGTGGGGCACCTTGCCGTATTTCTCCAGCAGACGGAACACGGGGAGAATCTCCCAGCTTCCCTCCTCCACCTCGGCGCCGAGTCCCTCGCCCAGTATGCGGGGGATGTTCTCGTCGAAGCCGCCGCCGGTGATGTGGGCCACGCCGTGAACGTCGACCTCTTTCATCAGCTCGAGCACGGGACGCACGTATATCTTCGTCGGAGTCAGGAGCATCTCGCCGAGCGTCTGGTCGCCTGTCTCCTCATACCGGGAATGCAGGTCGAGGCCGGCGTCTTTCACTATCTTGCGGACGAGCGAAAAACCGTTGGAGTGGACTCCCGTCGAGGGGATGCCGATCAGCGCGTCGCCTTCGGCCACTTTCGAGCCGTCGATGAGGCGGTCCTTCTCCACGGCTCCTACCGTGAAACCCGCTATGTCGTAGTCTTCGGGGGCGTACATGCCGGGCATCTCGGCGGTCTCGCCGCCTACGAGCGCGCAACCCGCCTGGCGGCAACCCTCGGCCACACCGGCCACGATAGCCTCCACCACTTCCGGACGGTTGTGGCCCACAGCCACATAGTCGAGGAAGAGGAGGGGCTCGGCGCCCTGTGCAAGCACGTCGTTGACGCACATAGCCACGGCGTCGATGCCGATGGTGTCGTGTTTGTCGAGTTCGAAGGCTATCTTCAGCTTGGTGCCGACGCCGTCGGTGCCGCTCACGAGGATGGGGTGGCGGTAGCCGAGCTCTCCGAGGTCGAACATCCCGCCGAAGGCGCCGATTCCGCCCATGCAGCCGGGTCGCTTCGTGGAGGCCACATGCTTCTTGATGCGGCTCACTACTTCATATCCTGCCTCGAGGTTAACCCCGGAGGCCTCATAACTTTTTGCCATTATTGGGTTTAGTGTTTAGTGTTTAGCGTTTAGAGTTGGGTTTAGAGGTTAGAGGTTAGAGGTTAGAGAGGTGTTTGGTTCTTTAGGTTAGAGTTTTTAGTTGCGGCTTGGAGTTCTCTGAATGCTGACGTTACTTTCAACTTCCAACTCCGCACCTCTCTAACCTCTAACCTCTAACCTCTAAACTTATTCCTTGCGGAAATATGTGATTGCGTTTTTGAAGAGGTTTTGCTGCTTGTCGCCGGCTACGTTTTTCAGCAGGCCGGGACGGTAGCGCTCCGAGTGGCCCATCTTGCCCAGGATCTTGCCGTCGGGGGAGATGATGCCCTCGATGGCGAAGCTCGATCCGTTGGGATTCCAGGGGGATTGCATCGTGGCGTGTCCCTCGGGATCGGCATACTGGAAGGCTATCTGACCGTTCGCCATCAGTTCGCGGCAGAGTTCGGGGGTGGCGGTGAACTTACCCTCGCCGTGCGACATCGGTACGGCGTGCAGCTGACCCACCTCGAACGAGCTCAGCCAGGGCGACGCCGTGGTGCCCACCCTCGTCTCGGCTATCAGCGAGATGTGGCGGTTGATGTTGTTGCGGAAGAGGGTGGCGGAGTCGGCGGCGAGTTCGCCGATCTTTCCGAACGGCAGCAGGCCCGACTTCACCAGCGCCTGGAATCCGTTGCAGATTCCCAGGATGAGTCCGCCGCGGGCGAGCAGGCGCTCCACGGCTCCCTTCACCTCGGCGTTGAGCAGCACCGAGGCGATGAACTTGCCCGAGCCGTCGGGTTCGTCGGCGGCGGAGAATCCACCGCTGATTGCCAGGATGTTGCAGTCGTCGATGTTGGCGGCCATCTCGCGGCAGGAGGCGGCGATGTCTTCGGCCGAGAGGTTGCGGAACACGCCGATGCGCGTCCTGGCTCCCTCGGCCTCGAAGGCCCCCTTCATGTCGTAGTCGCAGTTGGTGCCGGGGAACACGGGGAGGAACACGAGCGGATGCTCCACTGGTTCACCCTCGTATTCAGGGGCTTTGCGGCTGCAGTCGGCGTCGGGGGCATCCCCCTCGGCGGCGGCTGTCTCGGGATATATCTTCTGGTAGCTGCCCTGGAACTCCTCGAGGAGTCGGGCCAGCGTCATGGTCTCTCCGTTCACGGTGATGCTCTCCTCCTCGACGGTCTCGCCGATCTTCACGGCTCCGGGGATGTCGAGGGGTTCGGTGGCCTCCAGCAGGAAACCGCCGTATTCCTTGTCGTAGCCGGTGCCGACGGGTATCTCCACCTTGGCGCCGATCATGTTGCCGAGGGCCATCTTCACCAGCGCCTCGTTGAGGCCGCCCATTCCCAGAGCGAAGGCTGCGGGGATCTTGCCGGCCTTGATTGCGGCGTGGATGGCGTCGAAGCGCTCCATCATCGCGGCGGTGTCGGGCATCAGGTCGCTCTTCCTTGCCGCGGGTACGAAGTAGAGCAGGTCGCCGGCTTTCTTGAACTCGGGCGATATCACCTCGCGGGCGTCGACCGGTGTGCAGGCGAAGGCTATCAGCGTCGGCGGCACGTTGAGGTTGCCGAAGGTTCCGCTCATCGAGTCCTTGCCGCCGATCGACGCCAGACCGAACTCGCGCTGCATGCGCAGGGTGGAGAGGAGCGCCGCCAGGGGTTTGCCCCACGACTCGTCGGAGTTCATCCTTTCGAAATATTCCTGATAGGAGAAGCGCATGCGGCGGAAGTCGGCGCCTGCGGCCACGCCCTTGGCGATGGCGTCCACCACGGAGTAGGCGGCTCCGTGATAGGGGCTCCAGCTCATCAGGTAGGGGTCGAAGCCCCACGACATCATCGAGGCGGTGTTGGTATGGTGCGAGCCCACGGGGAGCGTCTGCACGCTCACCTGGGTCTTGGTGAGTCCGGTCTTGCCGCCGAAGGGCATCAGCACGGTCGACGCACCGATGGTGGAGTCGAACATCTCGGCCAGACCCTTCTGGGGGTTGATGTTGTGGTCGCGGAGTCGGCCGGAGAGCAGCGAGTCGTCGCCGTCGGTGTGGAAGGGGTCGATCCTCTCCACGGCCTGCACGCGGGCTTTGGCGAAGTGGGGGGCGCCGGCGGAGTCGATGAACTCGCGGCTGAGGTCGGCCACTACCCGGTCGCCGAGGAAGAGGCGCATGCGGCCGGTGTCGGTCACGTCGGCCACGTGGCGGACCTCGATGTTCTCCTCGCGGCAGTAGCGCATGAACTCCTCTTTGTCTTTGGCCTCCACCACGGCCGACATCCTCTCCTGACTCTCGGAGATGGCGAGCTCGGTGGCGTTCAGGCCGTCGTATTTTGTGGTGACGCGGTCGAGGTAGATGTCGAGTCCGTCGGTGAGTTCACCGATGGCCACGCTCACGCCTCCGGCGCCGAAGTCGTTCGATTTCTTTATGAGTTTCGTCACCTCGGGGCGGCGGAACAGTCGGGAGAGCTTCCTCTCCTCGGGGGCGTTGCCCTTCTGCACCTCGCTGCCGCACATCTCGAGGCTCGACTCGGTGTGCTCTTTCGAGCTGCCGGTGGCTCCGCCGATGCCGTCGCGGCCTGTGCGGCCGCCGAACATCAGCACCACGTCGCCGGGTTGCGGACGCTCGCGGCGCACGTCGGCGGCGCGGACGGCTCCCGCCACCGCACCCACCTCGAGGCGCTTGGCGGTGTATCCGGGGTGATAGATCTCGTGAACATGGGTTGTGGCCAGTCCTATCTGGTTGCCGTAGCTGGAGTAGCCGTGGGCGGCTCCGCGCGAGATCACGCGCTGCGGCAGTTTGCCGGGAAGGGTGTCGGCGAGGCTTTGGGTGATGTCGCCGGCGCCGGTGATGCGCATCGCCTGGTAGACGTAGCTGCGACCGCTCAGCGGGTCGCGGATGGCGCCGCCAAGACAGGTGGCTGCCCCTCCGAAGGGCTCGATCTCTGTGGGGTGGTTGTGGGTCTCGTTCTTGAACTGCAGCAGCCATCTCTCGGGCTTGCCGTCAACGTCCACGTCCACATAGATGGAGCAGGCGTTGTTCTCCTCGCTCTCCTCGAGGTCCTGGAGCTTCCCCTCCTTGCGGAGCCAGCGGGCGCCGATGGTGGCCAGGTCCATGAGGCAGAGGGGTTTTTCGTCGCGGCCGAGCTCGTGGCGCATCTCTTTCCAGAGGTCGAGGGCGCCGCGGATGTCGTCGGCTATGAAGGAATCCTCCACCTCGATGCCGGTGAGGCGGGAGGTGAAGGTGGTGTGGCGGCAGTGGTCGCTCCAGTATGTGTCGAGGATGCGGAGCTCGGTCTCGTTGGGGTCGCGGCCTTCGTTGCGGAAGTAGCCGACCACCTCCATCAGGTCGTCGCCGTTCATCGCCAGACCCATCTCGCGGCAGTATGCCGGGGCCTGGTCGGGGGTGAGGTCGCGCAGTCCGGTGAGGGTCTTCACGGGCTGGGCGTGGGCGCGCTCGGGCAGGTCGAGGATGTCGAGGTTCTTGCGGCGCGACTCCACGGCGTTGATGCAGTAACGGGCGATGCGGTCGAGTTGCTCGGGGGTCACGTCCTTGTCGAAGAGCATCAGTTTGGCGGCGGTGATCTCCACGTCGGCGTCGGGCTGGAGCAGGCGCACGCACTCCTTGGCGGAGGATGCGCGCTGGTCGAACTGGCCGGGCAGCGCCTCGATGGCGAGGTGGGGATGCCCCTCCAGGTCGATTGAGTCGGAGATGGTGTCGGTGGCGATTTCGCCGAACACGCCGTAGCGGGTGCGGTCGAGGAGTTCCGGGCTGAAGCCGAAGAGGTCGTAGACGGCCAGCAGGCGGAGTTCCTTTATGTCGAGTTGGAGGTTGGCGTTGAGTTCGCGGCGGAGGCTCTCGGCCTCCACGCGGAATTCAGGGCGCTTCTCCACGAAAATGCGGTTCTTATTCATTCTTGGTTTAGTGTTTAGTGTTTAGTGTTTAGTGCAACTATTCATTATTCACTATTCATTATTCACTATTCAATATTGATTATTCACTAAATCTCTGTGGCAAGGATTTTGGCGGCTTGGGTTTCGCGGAAGTCCTTGAGTTTCTGCTGCAGGGCGGTGTCGGTGATGGCCATCATTTCGATGGCGAGGAGCGAGGCGTTCTTGGCGCCGTCGATGGCTACGGTGGCCACCGGTATACCGCTCGGCATCTGCACCATAGCCAGCAGCGAGTCGAGACCGAGGAGTTTCGAGGTGATGGGCACCGCTATCACCGGGCGGGTGGTGAATGCGGCCACCACGCCGGCCAGATGTGCCGCGCCGCCGGCGCCGGCGATGAAGGCCACGACGCCGCGTTCCTCGGCTTCCTTCACCCACTGCTCGAGGGCGTGGGGAGTGCGGTGGGCCGACAGCACTCTTTTCTCATACTCAACTCCGAACTGGTCGAGGATCTCGAAAGCGCCCTTCATCACGCCGAGGTCGCTTGTGGATCCCATCACCACTCCAACTTTCATTCCCATAATACAGTTAGCTCGTTATAGTTTTAAATATGCGTTCAACTTGGGTAATCACAATGCGGAAACAAGGGGCGGCGGGCTGCTCTCATGCGGAGCGGGAAGGGGAAGGATGCGCAAAAGCGGCGAAAAAAACGTGCGCGCCCGGCCTAACATAGCCGGGCGCGCTGTATTCAGTCACACCTTCTCTGGAAGAACTCCATGATGTAATGCATTCCTGCTCTCATTTCCATGCGCAAAATTACAAAAAATTCTCCATTCGGGCAAATTTTTTATGGCTCATAAATTCCCATCACCAAAGCAAACGCGCTTCGCGCGAGGCTAACGCCAGCAAGAGGCGCCGCTTGCCGGGCCTTTCCCCGCTCCTCCCCTTTTCCCTCCCCCATTTCCCTTTCTCTTTCCCCTTTTTCCCTCTTCCCCTCTTCCCCTCTACCCCTCTCCCCCTCTTCCCCTTTCCCCCTTTCCCCCTTGCTGGCGTGAGCCTCGCGCGAAGCGCGTTTGCTTAGGTGATCCGAATTCATGTAGGATAAGGGTGAAGGGTTAAAAAGGGGGAAGAGGGAAAAAGGGGGAAGAGGGAAAAAGGGGGAAAAGGGGAAAAGGGGGGAAGGGGAAGTGCGCAAAGCCCCTTAGCAGAGCAGGCGCTGGGCGTGCGCGGCGATTCGCTCGGCCATGGCGTTCATGTTCAGGGCGAGGCGGCGGTCGAACTCCGGCTTTCGGCCCGTATATTCCTCCGGTCCCACCAGCAGCAATCGCCCTTGCTCGCAGAGCTCGAAGAGGAAGCCCTGGGGCTTGAAGCGCTCGGAGAAGCCCTCGTCGACAATCACTATCAACGAGGCGCCGAGCTCTATCCCCCTGTCGCGGATTTCTTTTTCGAGCGGATGCACGAAAGGGGAGACCAGCACACCCCCTGCGGCGGCGACTTCCAGATTCTCGGCCTGGCGCCGCTCGAATTCGCCGAAGGCGAACTTCGAGCTCCATCTCACCACGGAGATCTCCGGGTGGTCCAGGAGGAAATGATTGCCGAAAGTGGCGAAGCGCTTGCCGTTCTCCTGCTGCCACACGCGGCGGGTGAAGAAGATGCGGTTCTCCTTCTTCAGCAGATAGCGGCGCGGGTTGTCGAAGATGTAGCGGGCCATGATCTCCAGCTGGCCCTCGCGTTTGCAGATGCGGTCGTTGAAACCGGCCTGGAAGAATTGATCTGTATGGCGGGCCTGGTGCCATTCTCTTGTGCATGCCGCCATGAAGGCCGTTATCTCTTTCCAGAGCGGCCTGTCGAGACGGGCCGTTACAGTGATGATGAAGTGGATGTGATCGGGCATGATTACGAAGGCGCCTACTTTCAGGCGGGGCTCATTCCGTTCTATCTCGCGGAGATGCCTGAGCGCGAGCAGCCCGGTGTCGGTGAGTTCCACGAGGGTGATCATTCCGCGGTGGCGGATGTAGATCTTCCTTTCGCCGGCGCGGCGTAAGCCGGCCGGCTCGTTGTAGTCGCCTTTGAACACCTTCACCTTCGAGACGGAGGAGAAGAAGGGAGTGCCGGCTCCTTTCATAACAGTGATGCAGTAATTCCCCGGGGCGAGATAGTCGTGGCCGCGGCAGCGCCGCTTATGGGAAGGCCTCAGCTTCTTGAAATAGGCGGGAGTCGGCATGGGAGTGGAGTTTAGAGGTTGGAGATTTGGGATTGGAGCTTTTCGGGCGGGGCTTGGGGGGGCGAGGAGCGGGCGGCTTAGGGG